>ERZ791773.43-NODE-43-length-89713-cov-20.256408_pt1 | contig 89713 bp, 76 predicted proteins | sample MGYA00509948_ERZ791773 | MGnify/ENA primary metagenome ERZ791773 (study PRJEB30046, sample SAMN00791987) | human gut metagenome | study: EMG produced TPA metagenomics assembly of the A metagenome-wide association study of gut microbiota in type 2... | reverse complement strand
GACACCTTAAAGGTCGTGGCAAATACCGTTTCCAATCTGCGAAAGAAGCTGGCCGACTGCGGCAGCTTTATCCGCACCACCCACGGCGGCTATACCTTTAGGGGCAAAAAGGAGAACGACCCGGAATGACCAGAATCTTATTTGTTTGTCTGGGAAATATCTGCCGAAGCCCGATGGCCGAATATATCATGAAAGACCTTGTGTCCAAGGCAGGGCTTTCCGAGCGATTTGAAATCGCATCAGCCGCCACCAGTGCATGGGAGATCGGAAATCCGGTCTATCCTCCTGCGCAGCAGAAGCTGGCAGAACATGGCATCGACTGCAACGGCAAGACCGCTCGGCAGATGACCCGGCTGGATTATGCACGGTGTGATCATCTGATTGGCATGGATGAAAGCAATCTGTGCGACATCCTGCGGCTTGTCGGCGGTGACCCACAGCATAAAGTCTCGCTGCTGATGGCGCATACAGGTCAGCCCCGTGAGGTAGCAGACCCATGGTTCACGGGAGATTTTGAAGCCACATGGCGGGATGTGCTGGAAGGGTGTACGGCATTGCTTGAAGAACTGCGCTAAGTTCCTTTCATTTCTCCTGCATTAAACCACAGCCCCGCTTTGGCTTCTCCTTCGCCAAGGCGGGGTTGTGGTTGTTATGTCATTGATCTTCCAGTCTGCCGTGGTCGCAGCCGAGTGACAGGAAACGTTTGATCTCCCCATCCAGCACCATCTGTGCATACTCCAAGGGCTTATGGTACAGCAGCCAGTCCAGTTCTGCCCGCTGTGCCGGGGTGTTGCCGTATTTGTCCTCAATGGCGGTGCAGTCGATGGCAACGGCAGAGCCGTCCGCAAATCGGGCTTCCACTCGGTTTGTGTTTATGTTGAAGCAGCAGGAATGCAGTTTGTTCATAGTGAACCTCTTTCTATATAAGGTAGTGTCTGTTCGATTGTCCAAATCCCTGCCATGAATCATGGTTGTTGATGTACATTTGATGCTCGGTCTGAACAGGCTAGATTGCAGCGGCCATTTTCCCGGCTTTGTATAAAAACCCAATGCCTGTTTTAAGGGGTTGATTTTGGCTCTGCACATTTTTGCACACTTTTTGCACACCGGAACGGCTGGATAACGGATGCAAGAGGGAACAACAGGTGCAAAGAATGCAGCGGATGCAAAATGTTAATTTACGACAAAACGCTAAAAACGACGAATTTGCGTAATTCCGGAAATTGATGATTGTTGCGCGTTGGTTTCTCTTAATCAGTGGGCCCAGGGTTCGAGTCCCTGGAGGTGCACCACAACAACAAAATCCGAACTTTTTTCCAATAGGAGAAGGGTTCGGATTTTTTGTGTTTTTCGGAAAACAGAATGAATCCATTGCTTCCATCGAAAAACGTCCTAGACCTTATCATAAGAAAGCACGACAGACCACTGTAAGAGTGCCGTAAGGCAGAAAGGACACAAACATGAAGTACGATGAAAGAGCCTGCCATTTCAACATGGACACCGGCTGCGTGGAGCTGCTGCTCCGGGATGGGCGCAAAATTTCCATCGACTGCACTGGGGTCGAGGACGCACTGAATGTTACCATGGCGCAGAGGTCTGAACTGGACTATCTCATCTACAATGACCCTCTGGCGTATGCAGACTTGATTCTGAACAGCGAACCGGAGGAATATCTGAAGAATGTGGCTGGGAACCACGGATTAGAGGACTAAACGCAAAAACAGGGTGCGCCCCGAAGGACGCACCCTGCAAAAATCCACACACGATAAGTAAGGCAGGGAGTTCCCCAACGGGAACTTCCTGTTTTTCTTTGGTTGCAATATGAGCCTGTTCCGCCTGCCACGCGGCAAGCTCGCGTTTGCGCAGCGCAGCGGAGCAATGAAAGCCCCAGTGGGGCTTTTAAGCGACCGAACGGTCTTGCGCAAGCAAGATGGAGGGGCCTCGCCCCGACAAGTGACCGTTGTCCTTCCTCACTGTTCCAGCAGGCAAGAATCGCCGGGTAGAATGCCCGTGCCAGACGTTCGATGGCTTCATCGGGGTAAGGGGATAAGGGGAAGTGTTTGTGGACTTTTTCTTTTTGTTCAAACGCACACTCCTTTGACGATCCGCAGACAGTTTAGTATGATTGTACCTGATGCATCATTCCTTTACGAATCTCGTAAGTTTATCTGCTACGGCATCATGGGAGGCACTGTGAATAATAACGAGAATCAACTTTTTTCCTAGAGTTTTAACAAGCAATTGATTAGGCTATGTTCAGGTTTTCGTCAAGATTGCTTTCGGGTTTATCCAGCAAGATGCAAGTAAAGTCACCCAAAAGGGTACGTGCTGTCAGGCAGCAGAGATCTATGCGAGAGGTCTGACAGAAGTGGATGATGATACCGTTGGCATTTCAACACTTATGCTTTGTTACGCCGTACCCTTGGGCAACAAGAATGTAAAAACCATAATGGGGGAAAGAATATTCACAGCCGCATGGATTGCCCAGCCATACAAAAGACTTCCCTGTGCCTTTTGCAATGAAAGCCATCCCAAGGCATAGCCTATTCCACCCGTTAGCAGCACTATAACACACAGCGCAGGGATATTCTTGTCTGGCAGCGCAGTAATGTGTACCATACCAAAAATGAGTGCCTGAACGGCATTCCCTGTTTTCTCTCCAAATTTATGGCACAGGCGTTTACAAAGAAACCCCCGGAACAGGATTTCCTCCGACAACGAAGTCTGCACGATCGCCCATATCAGTATAACTGCAGATGTTTCTATACTCCAACCGGTCTGCCGAAACGCATCCACTGTAAAACCCTGATAATTCAGATTTCTAGATCGATAGAGCCACATATACGGTAAAAATAATGCCGCTAAAAATCCCGCAAGAATACAAAACATAGCATTCAAAGGCGGGGCAGGTGCTGTACTAATTCCCAACCACTTAAAAAAGCCCTTGACCCTTTTCTGTGTAAGGATATACCACACAAATGGAACACCTGAAAAAATCAAAAGTTGCAATACCGCACTTGTTATCTGGTTGAGTAGGATCATACCGCTCCTCCATTATCATCGTGTTTTTCAAAGGCAGCGCCTGTCCGTTGTGCAATGCAGCCTGCAGGACATCAGAGCGCCCTTATTCTGCGCCTGCAGCAGGAAAATCTTTCCGGTTTTATTTGTCACTGCAGTCGCACCCGGTCTTTCCCGGAAATGCCGCTTCTTTTGCCGAAGGGTCGTACTTTGGCCTGTAATGGCCGCCGAATTGCAGTTCCGGCCATTTACTCTTCTGTGCCTTGCCACTTTTACAATGTTTTTCGATAAATCGACTAATAATTTCCACAAAGATCTCAATTTTTCATATTTTAACACAACACAAACAGACCGTCAAGCTTTCCTTTCTTGCGGCCTTATTCTTTTATTCAATTTCACCAACCTTCTTTTCTCGACCGCCTCTCTTGCCGTTTGGCCTTCTCTAATGCGTGGCCTATCTTTCCTTATGCTGTCAGCCCAATTTCCCGCTAACATTCTCAGAAGGCGCTACCAGCGCTCTTGTACCCCAGAATCCTGCGCAGGCAGCTATTGGTCCAATTCTCCGTTGCGGCGATTTCCTCTGCCGTGACCTTTGTGAAGTCCATTCCTTTCGGGTGGCGATGGATCATGCCGCCCACGGCTTTCCTTGACGGCAATGCCGTACTGCTGCATGAGTTTCGCCGAAAAATCTTCAAAGCTGGTAGCACGGTACAATACAGACGAAATCTGTCTCCGTAAAGTATCCTTCACAGTTTCAAACTTCTTCTGCCGGGGCTGCTGTCCGGTTGCGGTAAGGGCTGCGTTCTCACGGTCAAGTTTCAACTGACCACGCCTACGCGCCCAATACTCAGCTTCGCTGACACGCTCTTTCGAGCCGTTGAGCAGGTCGATCTGGTACAGTCCGGCACCCTCGCACAGTTCCATGACCTCGACACGCAAGTGCCGCATGGTCTGGGCAGTGCTGGAGTGCTTCATGCCTTCGCGCCAGTCGCGGGGCTTCTGCATATAAGGCTTGTGCTCCACTTCTCGCGTTCGGATACTGCCGATCACGATGTGGACATGGATGTTCCCCGAATGGTTGTGTCCATCTGGGTGGGTGCAGTTCAATGTTGTGCGGCGGCCTCCTTTTGGGTTCAGATAAACCGGCAGAAACCCAGCCAGCAGCCAAGCAGGAAGAAGAGCAGCGCCTTCGCCAGTACCGGCAGCCACAGGCTCTTGCACAATGTCCTATCCCACCGGTGGATGTTCTGTTTAGGGCAGGTGCCCACGCAGGCTTCACAGGCGAGGCACTCCCCGCTGCGCAGGCTGCTTTCCTCCAGCTTCAGGCACACCGGGCACTGCTGCTTGCAGGCATTACAGCCCGGTATACAGCCATCGCTCTGCCGGTGCAGCCGCGCAAAAGGCAGCACCGGCAGCAGGGCGAACACCGCTCCCATAGGGCAGAGAAACTGACAAAAGAACCGGGGCTGTACTGCCATGCCCAGCAAGATGAGCACAAGCAGTGCAATGCCCACGCCGAAGCCCTCCGGCGGCAGACGCAGAGCTGTCAGGCGGGAAAACACCTCCCACGGGCTTGCGCCGGTCAGCAGCTTTTCCTGCCGGGTCACATACAGCGCCACCAGCCCCGCCAGCAGCAGATATTTGACCTTCTGCCCCCAAAGCACCGCCCGCTCCGGCAGACGGAGTGGCTTTTTGCGGTGAAGCAGCTTTTTCTGGAGTAGCCCGGACAGCGCCCAGACGGCATCACCCAAGCTGCCGAAGGCGCAGGCGTATCCGCAGAAGAACCGGTCGAACAGCAAAGTGAAGCCGCACAGCCCCAGCAGAGAAAGCGTGAAGCTGTCCGCTGTGAGCACCTCGCCTGCACCGATGTGCAGAAAGATCTGCTTTACCCCGGAAAAACCGGCCACAAATGCGCCCGGCATGGACACAAAGAAGAACAGCTGTACCCCGGCGCGCAGCCATGTGCGGCGCTTTTTGTCCCGCTGACGCTGCTGCGCCGCGGTCAAAGGCTTTGTCTGTGTTTTATCCATCATCCTGCCGCCTTTCCCAGTGCGTCCTCGACTGCACCGATGAGACCTTCTGCCGTGAGGGTAGCGCCGGAAACGGTATCCACCCCGGCAGACTGCACTGCCAGCATCTCGTCCAGCAAAGGCAGCGCCTGCTTATAGTAGGGCTTATCTTCACCGGAGGCATCCAGCACCGCAATATCGGTCATTTTTCCGTTCTGGATGGTCACCGACACCCGGATGACATCGCCAAAACCAAAGGCGCTGCCCTCATAGGTGCCGTCCCGGTAGCCGCTTTGGGTCTGCTCTGCCTGCGCTGCGCTCTGCGCCTGTAAAACGGAAGCATTGTAGGCTTCCACCTCAGCGATCTCCTGCTTGCGCTGGCTCACCGCTGCTGCCCGGACCAGCGCCACCTGCTGGTATTGCCATAGTACCCCCAGAATCAGCAGCAGGTTCACCGCCCGGAGAAGAAAATTCTTGTATTTCATTCCACTGCTCCTTCCGTTTCGGGTTCGGTTTCGGTCTCTTCCGGCGGCAGCACCGCTTCGGAGGCCGGCAGCACTTCCTCAGAAGATGCCGGTTCCGGTTCAGAAGATGCCGGTGCATCTGCCGGGAAAAGCTGCTGCCATATTTCTTTGAGCCATGGGGGAACGGCGCTCTCTTCTTCCGGCTGCACCACCTCCACGGTGGGTGCGGTGACCGGCGTTTCCTCAGGTTCCGGTGCTTCGGACGGCGCTGTTTCGTCTGCCGCTTCTTCCGATGCTGCCTGCTCCGGGGCGGCTTCCTCTGCCGGGGCAACCGCCGCCTTTGCCAGTGCCAGCTTGACCGCGTTCAGGATGCCGGTGGAGGAGTAGGTCGCGCCGGAAACAGCATCTACGTTGGGACTTTGCCCTTCCAGAATGGCGGGGATGACCTGTTTTGCCTGGGAAAGATATTCCTCCTCATCCTCGGCGCTCAGGAGAGTGATATCGGTGATCTTATCCTCTGCCACCGTGACCTGCACCGTGATCTCGCCCTCAAAACCCATGGCCTCGGCGGTGTAGATGCCGTCAAGGTAGGTAGAGGGGGCAGTAAATTCCTCCACCACCAGCGGTGCGGCGGGCTCCGGCTGCGGCGGCAGGGGGTTGTTGACTACCTCGCCGGTCAGGGCGTTCTTCACCGCGCCCAGAATGCCCCGGCTGGTGTAGGTGGCCTCGGAAACGGCGTCCACTTCCCAGCTCTGGGCTTCCACCACGGTGGTCAGAAGCCGCTTGGCGCGCCGCAGAAACTGCCTGGTCTCGTGGGAAGCGTCCAAGATCTCCACCTCCGTGATGCTGCCGTTTTCCATGGTCACCTGCACCCGGACAGCACCGCCGTAGCCCCGGGAAGAGCCGACGTAAACGTCGTCGGCATAGGGCAGCTTGGGCAGCGCTTCTTCCTCCGCTTCGGAGGAAGCGGCTTCTGCCGGCTGCTCCACCACAGCCGTCAGCCTTTCCGGCACGGCGGCCAGCACCGGCACCGTGCGCGGCAGGGCAAACAGCACAGCTGCCGCTGCCGCCACCGCCGGGAGCAGCTGCACCAGCGGCAGCAGCGCATTGCAATGTTTTTTGTTCATTCCATCTTCTCCTGACACGGAAAAGCAAGGCCGCCTGCTTCAAGCGACCTTGCCGTTTTGTACTGTATTTTGCTGGATCAGGCAGCCTTCAGGTTCTGCACAGCATCGGTCAGGTGGGTCACCTGTTCCAGTGCAGCAGCCTTATACAGGATATCCCGGCTCAGCAGCTCCATGCTTTCGGCCAGCTCAGTCTCCAGATCAGCGTAGCTGGCTGCGGTGTAAGCGGCCTTTGCCTTGCTCTGTGCCGTGGCGACCACAGCCTGCAGGGCGGCGCGGTCTGCATCGCTTGCCAGCTCGTGCTTGGCAAGGTTCTCGGCAGTGGTCTGGAACTTCACCACCGTGTCGGCATAGCCCAGTGCGCGGATGGTAATAGTCCAGTAGCCTGTGCCATCGGTGCCCTCCGGCAGCTGGCAGCGGGCGGAATCGCTCAGACCCAGCTGGATGCCCATGGACTTGTGCATCCAGTTGTCGGCTGCAAACTTGGTGCCGTAGGAGGCCTTGGCGTGGGTGTAGGTGCTGTCATCGCCGTAGTAGGTCCACACCACAGACTGCATCCGGGAGCCCAGCTCGCCGTAGTTGCCGTTCAGATCCACACGGATGAACTCGCCAAAGCTGCCTACATCGCTGCCGCTGCGCAGGTTCACGGTAAGACCATCCGCAGCCTTCTGGGCGGCTTCTGCCACGCCGGAACCGGTGCCGGTGTGCGCGGCAGAGAAGGTGTAGCCATCGCCGCTCTTGGTAGCGTACTTCAGGCCGTTGGTGTTTTCGTCCACCGCAGCCGTCAGGGTATAGGCGGTCAGGTTCTTTTCAGAGTAGCCGCCCACCAGCTGACCGCCGTTTTCCACGACGGTGTACTTGGAGCAGAAATCTGCAAGGTCGCTGGTGGCCACGCGCACCGGCACATACTTGGTGCCCAGCACCTTGTAGTGATCCATCTGCACGGTGGAGCCGTCGGCCTTGGTAATGGTGCCCCGGTTCCAGCCCACGGAGGTGCCATCGGCCAGATAGATGGTCTTGCCATCGTCCGACCAGTGGGAAACGGTGTAGCTGCTGCCGTCCTTGGCGTAGATCACAGCAGTACTCTGGAAGCTGCCGCGGTGCAGACCGTGGTTGACGGTAGCGCGGGAGACTGCATCAAATGCGCCAAGGTCGCGCTCCTCGTGGCTGTCCAGCTGTGCAGAGGCGGCAGCGTTGCCGGCAGCATAGACCTTCTCGTTTGCCCAGTACTCATCCCAAGTCAGGGCAGCATAGAGATAGGTGTACTTTTTGCCCAGCAGAAAATCGAAAAAGTCGTTCTCCTCCTCGGCGGGGGCTGCTGCAAAGGCGGTAGCGGTCAACAGAGTGAACGCCATAGCTGCCGACAGCAGCAGGGAAAGAAATTTCTTCCGTTTCATGAAAAATGCTCCTTTCATCGCAATGGCAGAAAATCGCGGTCATATAGTTAGCTCGGTCTAACATTTCGTGCAAAGAAAAATCTGCGGGGCGAAGCCCCTCAGATGGTTAGAAGAAGCTAATTGCTGGAAAATAAAATAGCACGTCCACGGGGCGTTGTCAAGAAAAAGCAGGGATGTTTACGGAGGTTAATTTTTCGGCAGAAGGTGCCGGCATCAGGATGGAGTTTGCTGGTCCCGGCCATGGAGCTGGACTGCGGCTGCGGCGGCGGGGCGAACATCAAAACAGAGAAAAGCAAGGCCGCCTGTTTCAAGCGACCTTGCCGTTTTGTACTGTATTTTGCTGGATCAGGCAGTTTTCCGCAGCCTCACAGCGCCACGCTGACCGGCAGGACATACACACCGTTGGCGGTGTAGTAGGTGATCTGGGTGACGGTCTTGCCGATCATGGATGCAAAGTAAGGATCATCGGCATTGAAGCCCAGATCGGTACCGTGCCAGATGTTGGTCACATGATGCAGGCCGTACTCGCTGCCGTCGGCAGTGGTCAGAACTACGCCGTAGACCTTGTTGGCCTTGTAGTCCAGATCAAAACCGGAGAGCTTCATCTCGTAATTGGTGTGGTGACCGTTGGTTTTCAGCTTCACGGTGACCCCCTCTACGGTGGTCTCGGTGGCGCGGACTTTGCCGAACTCCCACTTGCCGCTCAGCAGGTTGTACCATGCGGTGATATAGCAGGCAGGGGTCTCACTGAGCTTGTAGTAAGCATAGCTCTCGTTCTCAAACAGGGCATCCACACCGGTATAGGTGGTAGTGGATTCCTGGCCCTTCAGGGTAACGGTGATGTCGCAACTGTCGGCATCGGTGACCTGCTTTGCATTCTTCAGCGCCCACGGGGTCAGTACCTTGACCGGGAAGGAAACACCGGTGATGTCGGTGCCGTCGGCGTTGACATGGTAGGAACCGGCGGCAAGCTTGCCTGCACGGGTCTTGTTCTTGGTGGCGCTGGTCACAGCGTCGATCTCAGATGCGTTGTCCACACCGGCAGCTTTGTAGAAATCGGCGTAAGGGATGTTCATCTGGACATAGCTGGAGGACAGGCAGTTCTCCTGCTCCACCTCTTCCGCAGCGAAGGCCGGGACTGCCACAGCGCACACCAGCATGGCGGCAGCAAGTGCACCTGCAAATACTTTTTTCAATCTCATTGTAACACACCTCAATCACTGGTTTGAAAATATATGGTTAGCTTAGCCTAACATTTCGCGCAAAGAAAAACCCGCGGGGCGAGACCCCTCAGATGGTTAGAATAAGCTAATTACTGGAAGTTAAAATAGCACGTCCACGGGGTGTTGTCAAGAAAAAGCGGGAATGTTTATGGAGGTTAATTTTTTTGGCAGAAGGTGCCGCAAAGCCCTTGGGCAACACCGCACAATTCCCGCCTGACGGCTCAAGCACCGTTCCGGCGGCTGCGGCACTTAGAATTATGCGGGATTGCCCTTGACCTTTTTGCCGGAGCGCAGTATACTTTTTATGTGGTTAGTTATGCTTAACCACGAGGGGGTACGACATGATACAAGACGCATTCTGGGGGATCCTGATCCCCTTTCTGGGCACAAGCCTTGGGGCAGGCTGTGTATTCTTTTTGAAAAAGTCCCTGAGCGACGGCATCCAGCGTGCCCTCACCGGCTTTGCCGCCGGGGTCATGGTGGCGGCATCGGTGTGGAGTTTGCTGATCCCGGAAATGTCGCAGGGGCAGCACTCCAACGTTGGCACCGTGTTTTTTGCGGTGGGATTCAGTGTGATGATGGTGCTGGATGTGGCATTGGGGTGACGGCTGGGGGTCTTGAAAACGAAATCTCTTTCGGAATCTCCGAAAATGCCTGAACTTCTTGACAGAGGAGACGGCAGGGCGTATTATTTTGGCAGAAGGGCCGCTGAGATGCGGCTTTTTATAGAACAAAAAGTTAGCTTTGCCTAACTACAGTGCGAGGAACTGCGTGAAAAGCATTGCATTGTGAACTGTAAATAGAAAGAGGGTGGCGTTATGTCCTTTTTTGAAAACACCCGCAAGCCCGTAGGTCTTGGCGGGAAGATCATGGTTGCCATGATGAACTTTGGCCACAGCGCAATGGCAGCGTGGGGGCTGCGTTTTTTGCAGCCTGCCCCGGATGCCATGGTGCTGGACTGCGGCTGCGGCGGCGGGGCGAACATCAAAACGCTGTTGAAGCTGTGCCCCAAAGGCAAAGTGCAGGGCATCGACTATTCGGCTGTCAGCGTAGAAAAAGCGCGTAAGGTCAATGCGGGTGCCATTGCGGCAGGACGATGCAACGTGCAGCAGGCAAGTGTGGCAGAACTGCCGTTTGGATCGGAGCAGTTTGAGGTAGTGACCGCCTTTGAAACGGTCTATTTCTGGCCGGAACTTGTGCAGAATTTCGGAGAGGTCTATCGGGTGCTGAAACCCGGCGGGGTCTTTTTCATTTGCAATGAAGCAAACGGCGAAACCGCAAAAGACGACAAATGGACACAGATCATCAATGGAATGACCATCTACACGGATACTGCCCTGAAAGCATATCTGGAGCAGGCAGGATTCTGTCAGATCCAAAGCCACAAAAATAAAAAGGGCTGGCTGTGCATCACAGCACAGAAATGAGGTGCGATCATGTCGAAAAAGGCAACGGAATTTCAAAGAAAAGCAATGAGCTGGATGTACCGGGGCAAGGAAATCTTCAAGCCTTTGAACACTGGCTGGATCGACGAGAATGTTGCCTGCGTGCGCGAATGGGTGGCGAACATCTTCTTCTACCGCAAAGGCGATACGACCATTATGGTCGATGCGGGATATAACTACGACCGCCTTGCCGGAAAAATGGGCTGGCTTGGGATTGATCCGAAGTCGATACACCATATCCTTATCACCCATCAGGACACCGACCATGTGGGTGCGGTGGAAGCAGACAGTCCGGGGCTGTTCCGGAATGCGAAGCTGTACATCGGCGAGATCGAGAACCGGTATCTTACCGGCGAGGTGCGGCGAAAAGTCATCTATCATCTCTATAAATTGCCGCAAGTGACGATCAACAATGAAAAAGTGCTGCTGCACGATGGTGAGGTCATCGACATCGACGGGATCAGGATCGAGTGCTTTCTCGTTCCCGGTCATACATGGGGGCACATGGTATACCTTGTGGACGGGAAATATCTCTTTACCGGCGATACCATCTGGTTCGGCGCGGACGGTGGATACAGCTTTATTTCCGCATTGGCAGAGGACAACAAGCTGGCGGTGAAGTCCTTGGCATTGCTGGAGAAAAAGCTGAAAAAACGTGGGCTGCATCCGCTGTTCATTACCGGACACACCGGCTGGACGGACAACATGGAGTTTGCCTTTGCGCACAGAAATGAGTTGAGCTCACCGTTCAAGAAAAAAGTCCACGACCCCAATGCGCTTTACGATGCCTACGACGAATCGGACGACACCGAAGAAAATGCAAAGAGCGGTTTTCTGAAAGGCGTGGGAAGATGAAGGACAGCGAATTACAAATTGACCGTAGCTGCCATGTACTATATTCCAAACCCTGCAAAAAGGAAATTCTGACGAAAATCACTCTGCACTATCCGGAGGTGGAGCGCGAGGTGGTCTGGGAGCAGGTGCAGCTGAGATACGCAGAGCTTCTTTCCAAGTGGCGCACCGACCTCGGCGGTAAAAAGAATTTTCACAACGGCGTAGGCGGCACCTACGACTGCATCGCCATCATGTGCTTTTACGATGTGTGCCGGGATGTGGTCACATTCCGCGAAATGGAAGAGATAGAAGAAAATCTGATCCTGCCGTCCTTCCGGAAGCTGCGCTTCGTTGACATCAACAAGCCATTCTGGAAAAAGCTGATGTACAAGGCGTTTGTTCGTGCGAAAAGTGGCTGCGACAAATGGCACGATTACGAGATGTCGGTTGCGCCTTATGAAACCGGAAAGCCCATCTATTATGAATTTACGGCGTGTCCGGCGGCAGAATTTGCCAAGCGGTTCGGATTTACGGACATTATGCCCGCCCTGTGCAATGTGGACTATGCGTCCATGGAGCTGCTCCACGCAAGGCTGGTGCGGACGACCACATGCGTGGACGGCTGCCGGTGTGACTATACCATCTGCGGCGATCAAGACCCGTATGCAAAGGAACATCCCGAATATCGGGATGAAAACGGATACAGGAGGAATAAGTAATGCTTTTACAGGTGATTCTGGAAGGTCTTGGGCTGGGGGCACTGCTGGTTCTGGTCTGCGCTGCGGGCATCCGCAAAGGGGCTGTTGGGATGGTGCATCTTTACCCCATGGGACAACCGTTTGCGAGTATCCAGCCGGGGCTATATGTTAGGTTACAGCGACCTGAAAGACCCATCGGTCAGCTGCTTTTTCCGATTCCTCGCAAGGATCGGGGATGGCGGGATGAAAATGCAGATCGTGAAGATCGGATTTGGAGGCAGAGCATGAAACACCTGCACTTTGATGTGGAACTCAATGGCTTTTACGGTGCGTATTGGGCGTGTGCCGGCGGTTCAGACTATGCGGTCATCACGATGGTCGGGGATGATCCGGAGGATCGGCTTGCGCGCTCGGCAGTGAAATGGCTTTGCGGGTGCGGTGTAAATGTGCTCACAATGTCGCCCGCGAAAAAAGATTACGGACATCATAATTACCCGCTTGAGCGTGTGGAGACGGCAATTTCATGGCTGAAAGCTAACGGTAACAGAAAGATCGGCATTGCCGGTGCATCGACCACCGGAACGCTTGCGCTGACAGCGGCTGCCATGTTCCCGGATATCACCCTGACCATTGCCATGACACCCAGCGACTTTGTGTGGCAGGGCTTTCTGCAGGGCAAAAGGGACGGCTGCAAGGAGTGGCCGGTCGAGGGGGAATCCCTGTTTTCCTACCAGGGCAAGCCGCTGCCCTATATGCCGTTTTGCTATCAGCATCCCGACTATTGGCATTGCATCGCCGCCGAGAGCAAACGCGCCGGCGATATGGTAAACTCCCGCAAGCTGTTTGACGATTCCGAGGCAGCTCATCCGATCGAGCCGGAAGAATACATTCCCGTTGAAAACATCCGGGGAAAGCTACTGCTGATCGGCGCGGAGGACGATGCGCTGTGGGACACCGCAAAGTATATCCGCCGGATGGAAAAGCGCCTTGCCGAAAAACCGCATGAATGCGAGATCGAGACGATGGTTTATGCCCACGGCACCCACTTCGTTTTCCCGGAGGGGATGCTGAAGATCATGCTGCCGGTTGGCTCCGGTCTATTTGTGAAGTTCGCGTTTCAGGCAGCAAAAAAATATCCGAAGGAATGCCGCCAGACCCGGATAGACATCGAGAAACGGATGTGCCGGGTGTTAGCGGAATGGAAAGGAGCAAAGTGAGATGCGTTGGATGGGAATGCCCATGGCCATGTGGGCGGTGTTTGCCAGATCGTTTCAGACGCAGCTGACGGCGGTGCTGGGCTATGATGCAGTCACCGCAAAGCAGATCGCCAAAACCGCCAAGCCGAAATACAAAGAGATCATCGCCAAATTGCCGGAGTTTGAAAAAGCGGACCGCTTCAAGATGAACATCGTCAACTGCGCAATGCTCGGCGCGTTCATCCTCTCCATGCCGCAACGTCCGGAGGTGGACAGGATGACGGATTACTATGCAAGATCCATGATGACAAAGCCCATGCAGTGGTTCTGCCGCAAGAGCGGAAAAAGCAAGTTTACCGCAAAGGACATTGCCGCCATGAAAGCCACCGCCGATCTGAAAGCCGCCGACCGCAACCCCTACTCGTGGAACATGGACTTTTACGAATACCCCGATGGCAGCGGCTACGAGGGACGCTTTACCAAATGCGGCATCTGTGTGCTGATGAAGGAGCTGGGTCTGTACGACCTGACCCCAGCCCTGTGCCGTCTGGACTACACCATGAGCGAAGCGGGCGGTGTGACAAATTTTGTGCGGCAGTATACCCTTGCCTCCGGCGGACCCTACTGCGACTGCGGGTACAAAAAGAAAGGGTAACGGACGATGAAGAGGAAGGAAACCTATCTTTCCCGTGATTTCCGGGAGACTGTGGCACTGCGCTTTCCTGCGCAGGCGAAGCAGCTGAACGCCGCTTTCGATATACGCCTGAATGCACTGCTGGCTGAAAATGCAGATGCAGGCAAGGAAAAGCAGTACCACCTCAAACGGCAGATCTTGCCGGGCATTGCGGCCTACGAGACCTTGCAGCGGGTCATGCCGAAAGAGGAGGCACTGCAAACCGTGCACGGCTATGTGGAGCGCTTGGCGAGAACGAGCCACAAACAGCTTGCCGCTCTGCTGCACATACCGGGGCTTTACCGCCTTGTTCCCGGCGTTTTCGTCAAATCCACCCGGAGCGTTTTCGGCCTGGCGGCGGGCTTTGAACCCAAAGAACTGCAGACAGGCAACGGCGTATGGCGTGTGGATATGATGAAATGCCCCTATCACGACACCTGTGCGGACTACGGCTGCCCGGAGCTGTGCCGTTGCTTTTGCGATAGTGATGACATCAGCTACACCGGGTTGCATCCGAAGCTGATCTGGGAGAGAAGCATGACGCTGGGGCGTGGAAATGACCGCTGCGATTTCTGCATGAAGGTCAGATAATAGTGGGCGGCATATTGAAATGGAAATCAAACGATTCGGTACATGGTATTTCTGGCATACTTTCTTGTTTTGTATGAACCACGATGGAAGACGAAGGAAATGGGAGCATATGCCCGATTCGCACGCAGACTGAGAGGAGAAAAACAATGATCGTACTGCAACTGCTGCTTTATTGTCTGCTGTTTACCGCAATGGTAAAAATCGCTGTGATCGGCGGTGCTGTCAATGGACTGTACTTTTATCCCAAGGAGGTGCAGGATCGCGCCATCGAACTGGGACTGATCGACCGCAATACGATGAACCGGAAACGAAAATGCTTTATGATACCGTTCTTTATCGTGATGCTTGCTGCTCTTGTGCTGATCATCGGTTTGTGGAACGGGGCTTCCTCCTTTGGTGAGGCCTATTGGCAGGCGCTGCTGTTTCTTGAGGTTATGAATATCTATGACGGCGTTGTAATCGACAAGCTATGGGTCGGGCACAGCCAGTTTTGGGTGCTGCCAGGGCTTGAAGATGCGCCGTTCGTGCAGACCTGGAGGCAGGTGCTGAAAAAGCGAAGCATACTGGCGCTGATCTGGGTTGCGGGAGCGGCAATTGTCGGCGGTATTGTCCATTTGATTTTCTAAGAAGTTGGAAATTGCCCAAATGAAAAGCAGAATCATGAACTGCAATCGGAGGCAAAAAAGATGAAGACGGAGAAACCGAAAAAGCTGATTCGACAGTATGATTGATATCATTTTTCATGACAAAACGGGGGTCACTCCCTATAATCCCGGACAAACAGGCGGCTTTGAAAATGCGGCTGGAAGTGGAGAAATTCACTATTACCGGCTGTTTGATGGCGTGGGGATCATGCTGCTGCGGCTGGAGATGGAGACCTATACGGAAATCCGCACGCAGATCGGTATGATAGAGATCAATTTCTGCATCAATGGCCGTTTTGAAACCAGCTTTTCCATGCGTGATAGCGTTCTGCTAAAGCCGGGGGATATGGCCGTCAGCTGCTACGACGGACGGCATGGAACACGTTCAGAGTCACGGTTCCCGCTGGGCTGTTACGAAGGGCTGTGTCTGGAAATTGATCCAGCAGCCGCTCAGAACTGGCTTGAGAAGAACGCACCGGGCTTTTCGGTGGATTTTGCGGTACTGAAGCAGAATCTTCTGGGAAACCGATGGTTCATGTTCGGTACGGCAGGACCCCGCTGTGAGCACGTTTTCCGGGAATTGTACGAAAATGCGCCCTACATGGATCTCCGGTTCCTGCGGCTCAAGGTGGTGGAGCTGTTGATGCTGCTGAGCCGCATTCCGCAGGAGGAAGGAACGGACTTGTACTGTTCTACCGAACAGACCGAACTGGCACACCATCTCCGGGATCACCTTCTGACAAACCGGGAGGGGTATGTCTCCCTTGCGCAGCTGGCAGAAGAACACGGGATCTCGGTTTCGCACCTGCAAAAAATGTTCAAACAGGTCTACGGTGTGCCAGTATACCACTATATCAAGGAATACCGTCTGGAACAGGCTGCCGTAGAGCTTGTCCGGAGCGCAAAGCCCATTACGCAGATCGCACAGAATGCAGGATATGACAACGCCAGCAAGTTTTCGGAGGCTTTCCGGAAACGATATGGAACGACCCCGTCGCAGTACCGCACCCACGCAAATGGACTCGCAAAACGGAGCAGGAAAATCAGAATGGAGTAGTCCACGGCCGAAAAATATGCTAAAGTACAGAGCGGTTAGAACAAACTTACTTTAAAACCGGAGGTACTTTCATATGATGATGAAAAAGAAATTTGTTGCAGTGGCCTTGTCTGCGGTCTGCCTGCTGTCTGCTGTCGGCTGCGGCCAGCAGAGCGCAAGCACAGCGTCTTCGGCATCCAGCGTTTCCTCCTCGGTGGCTTCTTCGGCTTCCGCAAGTCAGGTAATGGATGCGGAGGATTATCTGTCTGGTATCAGCGGGACTTATGTGGAACTGTTCCCGGAGATGGCAAAGAGTGAATACCGGAATTTGTGGATCGACGCTGCGACTCCGCTGGTAGGCGAGGACAATGCGGAATCGGCTACGGATATGCTGCTGGGAATGTGCATGGCAGAGCCGTATGGCGAGGAGGCTGTTGAAAAATATGCAGCAGATCCGGACAGCACGGCGTTCAACTGCTATTTTCTGGGCGGCGTGGAAAAATTCGTGATGAATGGCGACACCATCACCGGTCTGGATGCGCAAGGACAGGAAGTGTTTGCACACACCTACCAGAAACTGGATGTGGACAATGAAAACAGCTTCCTCTTCTACCAGAGCGAGGATGCGGATTCCGGGGAGTTTACCTACTTTGCCTTTGCGCCCGATACGATGGAAACGACGTATCATCTGGAATTCCGCTATGCAGAGGATCTCGACGACCTGCAGAGCTGGTATGAAGGAAATTATGCTTATTGGAATGCTGCCGCCATCGCAGAGGACTATGATCAGGCAACTATGGAAAATGTCATTGAACTTTTCGTCACGGAAAATTTGTCTGAGGCAGAATAAACGGCACATGCGCACCCGATCATGTCAGGCGGTACGCATGGCAATATTACGGTAAGGATGTGATTTGATTGAAAAAACGATCGGACTTTTCCCGGCTGATGGGTTACGCCGGGAACTACCGATATTTCACCTACGCTTCGTGGGTGCTGTCTGCGGCCAGTGCGCTGGTGGCGCTGGTGCCTTTTGTGTACATCTGGAAGATCCTGCGGGATGTGCTGAACGCCGCGCCAAACTATGCGCAGGCGGTGAACATCCCCCATTACGGCTGGATGGCAGTGTTATTTGCAGTGTTGTCTTACCTTGTTTACATTGCGGCGCTGATGTGCTCCCACCTGTCGGCGTTCCGGGTGGCGACGAATCTGCGGCTGGCAGTGTCGGAGCATCTGGCGGTGCTGCCGCTGGGCTTTGCCGAGACTTTCGGCAGCGGTAAGCTGCGCAAGATCATCCATGAGAGCACCGGAGCCGCCGAGACCTATCTTGCCCACCAGCTGCCCGACCAGTACAACGCCATCGCCACCCCGGTGGGGCTGCTGGTGCTGCTGCTGGCGTTCGACTGGAGGTTGGGGCTGCTGAGCCTTGCACCGGTGGGGCTGGCTTTCCTCATTATGGCGACCATGACCGGCAAGCGGATGGTTGAAAAAATGCGGCAGTACGGCAACGCCTTGGAGGCCATGTCCAACGAGGCAGTGGAATACGTCCGGGGCATCCCGGTGGTCAAGACCTTCGGGCAATCGGTATTTTCCTTCAAAAAATTCAAGACCACCATTGATGAGTATGAAAAGTGGGTCATCTCCTACACCAAAGACCTGCGCCTGCCCATGATGTTCTACACCGCCGCCGTCAACGGTGTGTTCGCCTTTTTGATCGCGGGCGGGCTGCTGTTCACGACACACGGCGTGACCCCGGAATTTCTGCTGAACCTGCTGTTCTATATCATCATCACGCCGGTGATCTCCCTGACTTTGACCCGCATAATGTACATGAGCGAGAACAAGATGGTGGTAGCGGATGCGCTGGCACGCATCGACTCGGTGCTGGAGGCAGCACCCATGCAGGTTCAGGCTGTTCCGCAGCACCCGAAGGATGCTTCTGTCGCACTGCAGAACGTGCATTTCAGCTATGACGGAAAAATTGAGGTCATCAAAGGCGTTTCGCTGGAGATCCAGCCGGGACAGACTGTGGCTTTTGTAGGTCCCTCCGGCGGCGGAAAATCTACGCTGGCAAACCTTGTCTGCCGGTTCTTTGATGTGCAGAGCGGCAGCGTCCGGGTGGGCGGAGCGGATGTGCGGGCTATCCCCAAGGAAGAACGGATGGATGCCATCTCCTTTGTGTTCCAGAACAGCCGCCTGCTCAAGGGCAGCATTCTGGATAACGTCCGTCTGGGCAGACCGCAGGCCACCGAAGCCGAGGTGCTGGCAGCGTTGAAAGCGGCGCAGTGCATGGATATTATAGAAAAGTTCCCGGCGGGCATCCATACCGTCATTGGCACCAAGGGCGTGTATCTTTCCGGCGGCGAGCAGCAGCGCATTGCCATTGCCCGCGCCATGCTGAAAAATGCCCCCATCCTGATTCTGGACGAGGCCACCGCCTTTGCCGACCCGGATAACGAAGCTAAGGTGCAGGCAGCCTTTGCGCAGCTTGCCAAGGGCAAAACGGTGCTGATGATCGCGCACCGCCTGTCCACAGTCGCTAACGCCGACTGTATCTATGTGGTGCAGGATGGGCAGATTGTGGAATCCGGCACAAAGGACGAACTGTGTGCGCAGAACGGTCTGTTTGACCGGATGTGGCAGGAGTATCAGGCGTCGGTGCAGTGGAAGGTCGCAAAGGAGGGGTAAGGAATGATCGAAAAAATTCAACACGCCACAGCCAGCTCCCCGGAGGGCGCAAAGGGGCTTGTAAAGGGCATTCTGGCCTGTGCGTTCCAGAACATGGCGTTCATGCTGCCCACCGGGCTGCTGTATCTCCTGGTAAAAGATCTGCTGGCAGGCTCCACGAGCGGGAGAACCGCCTTTTATCTGCTGGGATGCGTTGCCTGCTTTGTGCTGATTTTGCTGACCACATGGTTCCAGTACAACGGCACCTATTTTACGACCTATAAAGAGAGTGGCACCCGCCGCCTGACCCTTGCGGAGCGGCTGCGCAAGCTGCCCCTGTCCTTTTTCGGCAAGCGGGACCTTGCCGACCTGACCAGCACCATCATGGCAGACTGCGAGGTACTGGAAAAGGATTGCTCCCACTTCATCCCCGGTCTGTTCGGCTCCCTTATTTCCACCGCGCTCATTGCCCTGAGCCTGTTCGCCTTTGAGTGGCGGATGGCACTGGCGGCTCTGTGGGTCATCCCGGTATCCGCTGCCATCGTGGTGGGCAGCTATCGGGTACAGGATAAGGTGCAGGCCAGGACCATGGCGGCGAAAATGGTCTGTGCGGACGGCATTCAGGAGTACATCGAGACCCTCCGGGATCTGAAAGCCAGCAATGCGGAGCAGCGGTATCTGTCCGGTCTTTCCGACAAAATTCGGGCTGTAGAAAAGCAATCCATTGCGGCAGAGCTGGAAACAGCGCTGTTCGTGTCCTCTGCGGGCATGGTGCTCAAGCTGGGCATTGCGTCGGTGGCACTCACCGGCTCGGTGCTGCTGGTGCAGGGCAGGATCGACGTGCTGACCCTGTTTCTGTTCCTGATGGCGGCCTCCCGGATGTACGACCCTATGCAGGGCGCGTTGCAGAATCTGGCGGCGGTCATTGCCATGCGCACCAATGTGGGGCGGATGAACGAGATCCTGGACGCTCCCCTGCAGACCGGCAGCGAGCAGCTGACCAATCAGGGCTGCGATATCGTGTTCGACCATGTGGGCTTTGCCTACAATTCCGGCGAAACGGTGCTGCGGGATGTCTCCTTTACCGCAAAGCAGGGGGAGGTCACGGCACTGGTGGGTCCCTCCGGCGGCGGCAAGACCACCGTTTCCCGACTGGCGGCACGGTTCTGGGACTACCAGAAGGGCAGCATCACCGTGGGTGGCATGGAGGTTTCCCGAATCGACCCGGAAAAGCTCATGAGCCTGTATTCCATCGTCTTTCAGGATGTGACCCTGTTTGACAACACGATCCTGGAAAACATCCGTCTGGGGCGCAAGGGTGCCACCGACGAGGAGGTCCTGGCGGCGGCAAAGCTGGCAAACTGCGAGGAATTTGCCGAAAAGCTGCCGGACAAGTGGAACACGAACATCGGCGAGAATGGCTGCGCTCTTTCCGGCGGCGAGCGTCAGCGCATTTCCATCGCCCGCGCCTTCCTGAAGGATGCGCCCATCATCCTGCTGGACGAAGCCACCGCCAGTTTGGATGTGGAGAACGAAACAGCCATTCAGGAAGCACTGTCACGACTTATCAAGGATAAAACGGTTCTCATTATTGCTCACCGAATGCGCACCGTAGCCGGTGCGGATAAAATCGTGGTGCTGTCGGGCGGTATCGTGGCCGAGCAGGGCAGCCCGGCAGAGCTGTACGCCCGGAAGGGACGGTACACCCACATGGTGGATCTGCAGTCGGCAAGCCAGAATTGGACGATCTGAGAACGATGACGGCTTTTATCGCAAGGCAAGAAATTAGTGCAACATGAAAACAGCATATTTGCGATATGCAATTCAACGCTGTTGCTGTTGCATTAAAAAGTTGAATTGCGATGGCTGCTCCGCTTCCGCAAGCTGGATATGACCCAGCCGGAGCAGCGGCAGGCACTGGTGGATACCTTCATCAATGCCATCTATCTCTACGATGATAAGGTCCTCATTACCTTTAACTATAAGGAAGGTACAGAAACGGTCGCTTTCGGGGAAGCTGTGAAAGCGGAGAAAAGTTCGGATATGAGTGCGCGAGGCACACTAGATATTGAACGCCCAATCGTAAGATTTTGCGTTCTTTCTTCAAGGAATACGAAGATCCGTTCAAGAATGTAGCTGACTTCGATGACGACGATTCGCCAGAAGTACCTGCGGATAGTATGAGAAAGTAAGAGCGACGTCAGTATGCGGTTGACGTCGCTCATTGTGCGCCTTTAGGCGCGGCTGGTATTGTGGCCCCTATGGGGCCGTTCTGCATACCCCGCGTTTCCACGCGAGGTTATGATTGCTCCACTCCGCTGCGCAAACGCGAACTTTTGAGAATGCGCCGATTTCGGCAGGGTGCAAGAAAAACAAGGAAAACTTTGGGAAAAAGAGAGAACCAGGTGGGCTCGTTTTGCTTATTTGTTTTTTACCAGCAGTGCCTGATACGGTTCCAGCTCCACATCCGCCAGCCAGACGGAAGTGCCCTCCGGGGTGTGATACTCGCCGCCCAGAGAGTCCAGACTTGCCCCTGCCGGGTACTCGGTAAAGTTGAACAGTCCCACCAGCGTTTCCTCGCCGCGCTTGCGCACCAGTGCCAGCACGCCGGGGTTGTGGCTGTCCCATGTGGTCACCCACGCATCCGGGGCAAAGCAGGGGTCTGCCCGCATTTGGCGCAGCTGCTCCATGCCCTGCCACAGCTGGTTTTGCAGCGTGCCCTTTCGGGTGCGCTGCTTTGCATCCTCCCAGTTGAATTTGCTGCGATGCAAATTGCGGCTGTCCTCCACACGGTCGGGGTCGTTTTTGTAATCCCAGCCATTGAGCTGCGCAATTTCATCGCCACAGTTCAGCATGGGGAAGCCCTGCAAAAACGCCATGGCAGTGTGCAACAGCAGGTCGCGCTTCACGGCGTAGTCCAGTGCGGTTTTATCGTCCTTTTCCAGTGCCTGTTCGATACCGCACAGGCTGGCGGTGGTGCCGCAGCTCCGGGCATCGCCGGTGGCGGGGTCGTAGTTGTACAGCTCGCCCTTTGCCCAGCTGCCGGGGAAATTGCCCTCGTAGAAGTGGTACAGGTATTCCTTGTGCTTCTGCGGGTCGATACCAAGCCGGTTTTCCACCGCCTCGTCCAGACCCCAGCCGATGTCATCGTGGCAGCGCAGATAGTTCACGAACCAGCAGTTGTCCGGCAGGGCATGGAGGGCATCCAGCTGCGCCTTCAGCAGCCGGGTGTCCCGGCTGGCAAGGGCACCCCACAGGTTGACCATGGTGGACACGTTGTAGAGCATGTGGCATTCCGGTTTTTCCGGAGTGCCGAAATAAGCCGCCAGCTCCTTGGGAGCCATGACCACCTCGCCCTTGAGGATGACCGCCGGGCAGACGCATTCCAGCACCATGCGGAGCATCCGCACGATGGTGTGCACTTGCGGCAGATTGCGGCAGGTGGTGCCCAGCTGCTTCCAGATGTAGGGCACGGCGTCAATGCGGAACACCTCCACGCCGAGGTTGGCGAGGTGCAGGATGCTCTTGGTCATGTCCACGAACACCGCCGGGTTTGCGTAGTTCAGATCCCACTGGTAGTCGTGGAAGGTGGTCAGCACCCACTTGTGCATCTCCTCGCACCAGGTAAAGTTGCCGGGCGCGGTGTTGGGGAACACCTGCGGCACGGTCTGCTCGTACTGGTCGGGGATGGTGCGGTCCTCGTAGAGGTGGTAATACGCCTGAAACCACGGGTCGCCCGCCTTTGCCGCCATGGCCCAGCGGTGGGTGCTGGCGGTGTGGTTCATCACGAAATCCAGACACAGGCTGATGCCCGCCTTGCGCAGTTCACGGGTCAGGTTTTCGAGGTCTTTGTTTGTGCCAAGGGCAGGGTCTACGGTGTCAAAATCCTCCACTGCATAGCCGCCATCGTTGTGGGGGTGGGGCATTTGCAGCAGGGGCATCAGGTGCAGATAGGTCAGATTCTGCTCCTTGAGGTAGGGCAGTTTCTTTGCCAGTTCTTTCAGATTTCCGGCAAAGAGGTCGGTGTACATGGTCATGCCGAACATATTGCCACGCTTGTACCACTCCGGGTCGGCAGAGCGTGCTTTGTCCAGTGCTTTCAGCTCGGCGCTGCGGGCGTTGTAGGCTTGTGCCATCTCCTGCTCCAGAACCTCCAGCCCTTCCCGGTTGTGGTACAGCTCCATGAACAGCCATTCCAGCTCGTCCTTGTGCCTGGCGAACCGGGACGCAAATTCCTGCTTTGCTACCATAGGTCAGCCCTCCACTTCTGCAAGGGTGGGCATGGCAGGGATGGCACCGTGGCGGCTGGTGGTGATGCTGGCGGCTTTGTTGGCAAAGGCCAGAATGCTTTCCAGCTTTTCCACGGTCAGGGTGTCCAGCTCCTCCTTGCAGAGCTTGGACAGGGCAGCCCCAAAGAAGGTATCGCCTGCGCCGTTGGTGTCGCCCACCTTGCAGGGGACGCCAGCCACATGACCGGTCTTGTCCCCAAAGCGGTAGAATACGCCGTTTGCACCCAAGGTGACAAAAATCAGCCGGATTCCGTTCTGTGCCAGCTGTGCCGTGCCGCTTTCGCAGTCGGTGGTTCCGGTGAGCAGGGGCAGCTCTTCATCGGACACTTTCAAGATATCCACCAGCGGCAGGGGAGCCTTCATCTGGGCAATGGCATCCTCTTTGTTCTTCCAGAGGTTGGCACGGTAGTTGGGGTCATAAGTAATGACAGCACCCAGCTTTTGGGCGCGGGCGGCGGCATCCAGCGTGGCGGCGCGGGAAGGATCAGCGGTCAGGCTGACCGAGCCGAAGTGGACGATTTTGGCGGCTTTCAGAGCCTTGTCCGAAATGTCCTCTTTGCACAGCATCACATCGGCATTGGCGCTGCGGTAGAAGCTGAAATCCCGCTCGCCGGCGGCATCCACCGAAACAACAGCCATGGTGGTGGGGTGGTCTGTATCCACCGCCATGCCGGAAACATCCACCTTGTTTTGCGCCAGAACCTCTTTCAGGTAGCGGCCAAAGGCATCCGCACCCACCTTGCCGATAAAGGCAGTCTGTGCGCCCAGTCTGGAAGCAGCCACAGCCAGATTTGCCGGGGCACCACCGGGGTTTGCGGCAAACTGAGGAATGCCGCGCGCATCCTTGCCGGTCTGGGTCAGGTCGATCAAAACTTCACCAATCGTTAAAATGTCCATGTGTTTTCTCCTTATTTTTATCCTATAAGCTAAAACCCAACGATCACCGCTGGAACAGATAATGAATGTAAGCGGCTGCACGCTCCGGGTGCGGTGCATTCTGCACCACCCCAAGATAGACCTTGCCAGAAAAACCTGCCTGCCTGACAAACGGCGTGTCCGAAATATCCAGCACGGTCCCACCGACGTTCAGACCCGACAGGGCATGGAAAGACGCATCCAGTGTCCGCAGATCGAGAAAATAATCATCTGCCAACAGTCGGTCCCGTGCATATTCGTCCATCAGAACAACATCCAACCGCTGGGCACTGACTGCACCCAGCAGCTTCATCTCCGAAGCATATACATACTGCTCCTCTGCGTGTTCGCTTTCGCTGAGCAGCAAGCCGGACAGCAGATCGACCTGTTGCTTTTTGGTCAGATCCTGCGCCTCGGCAAAGCCGGTGGTAAGCTGTTCCGTCAGATCAGACCCGGCAGTGATATTTACCAGACCAAGGTAAAGCACATCCTCTTTTTTCGTCACATGGCGGTAAGCTGCATAGCCAAGGATATAGACGACGATGAGCACGATCGCAATGGGCAGCTTGTAATATGCCCAGATGTGCTCCCACTTTTTGCGCCCATGGAGGGAGCGGAGCGTATCCCGGTCAGTTTTTGTCATGGTCGTATTCCTCGTGTACTGCATCAGGGTCTCCACCGATCAGATAGAGGATCCGAAGCATCAGAAAGGAGCAGAGCATGGCGCACAAGCCCATGCCCAGCAGGAATGCAGGCGTGAACACAAACACTATGACGTATCCCATGATGCCATAGATCGCCGCCATCAGCAGGGTGCAAAACAGATACCGGACACCCACGAGAAACGCTGTTTTCAGGATGCCGAAGGTGGTGTTTTCAAACCGTGCCAGCAGAGGAAAGGCATACAGCAGAACGATGCCGTACAGAACTGCCGCACCAATAAGCGTTGCCGTGAGCAGTGTCCAGAAAATGTTTTCGCTCCACATTCGGCGCAGCACAAAGCCATCCACCGCCAGGAAACTGCCGACTGCCAGCAGGATAAGCCAGAGTTTTGTAGCAGGCTTAAAATTTTCCCGGAACGCCTTAAAAAACATCCGGGTCAGACCATCGTCCCGATCTTCCGCCATTTTGAGCGTGACGTAGAACAATGCGGTCGTAGAAGCCCCTATGGTAACAATGGGCAGGCTGCACACGAGCCATAAGATGTTCAGGTAAGCACTATAAGTCAATTTCGTCAGCACAGCAAACAGCGGCTTGTCCGTATTGCACAGGTCACGCATGGGGGTTCTCCTTTCGCTCAATCTCCTGTGGATTCGCGCAGGATCAGGTTGGTTTCCGTATAGACGGTGCGATAGTTCAGCGATGGCTCTTCGATGCGGGTCATAAGCAGATTGGCAGCGGTATAGCCCATGATCTGTTCATGGATATGGATCGAAGTCAGACGGGGGGCAAAGTAGGAAGCCTCCTGACTGTCATCGAAGCCGCAGATCCAGATATCATCGGGAACCGAATACCTCAGCTCATTCAATGCCTTGACCAGATCCATGGCAACAAAGTCATTGGCGCAGACAAAGGCCTCCGGCATCGTTTTGAACCGACGGATGGTTTCGTACAGGGATGCCGGATAGTTCTGCTGTCCAGATGGCATCGCACAGGTGCTCAGGCCTTCTGTCAGACCAAGGTACTCCATTGCATCCTTATAAGCCATATAGCGCTCAAAGAAGGACTGACAGTGGTTTTTATCCCCCGCAAAGCTGATGCGTTTTTTGCCGCGCTGGACCATGTGGGCCACTGCATTCTGGATCTCAGTGCGGTTTTCCATATAAAGGCGGTCGGCTTTAAGAGAAGGACGCATCTCCATCACAGGGGTGTCTACAAACAGCAGCGGAACATCCAGATCGCACAGCATCTGTGCGTAGTCATAGTCGAATACTTCAAAGCAGATGATGCCGGCTGTGCGCTGGATGTTGAGAGAAGATGGAAGTTTTTTCTCTTTCAGTTCTGTGGGAGAAATGCGATGAATGGTCATGCCGCTGTGCAGATGGTCGATTTCCGACTGGAAACGATCCAGCATCATGGAGGAAAAGTGGGAGCTGCTCAGAAACTGGGTCGTCAGCATGGCGATCTCTCGTTTGTCACTCGGCAGAATGAAAGGCGCTGCTTTTGCAGCGTCTTCCTGAAACAGCGGCAGATAGGCAAACTGCTTATAGCCCATTTCGGCGGCTTTGCGCAGGATCTTCTCCCGTGTGGCATCTGCCAGCACACCGGTGTTGTTGATGGCCTTTGAAACGGTGTTGCGGGAAAGCTGCAGTTCGTTTGCAATATCCTGAATGGTGACCTTGGTTGCCATAAGTCATCCTCTTTCTTTATAATATAGAGGCGGATGTTCTTTCTTTTATAGATAAAGTCTGGTGACGGATCTTATTCTTTATGACTCCAGTATAGTGCAAATGCACAAATTAGTCAAATGCAAAAATGCAAATCATCATTTTGCATATTTGCGCACGTTCGGATTTGTGCATCTGTACAAATCCACAGTAATTGTTGATGTATACCATAAATTATCGTTGACATTCGCTTGCTTGAGTGGTATAAATGAATCACAGAATTTTACATTTGCACAATCGGAGTGAAAAACGTAAAATTCAAAGGTGCAAATGTAAAACACAAATCAAAAGGAGGAGAATGATTCATGAAAGCAAAGACGGCCTCGCCGGAAACGGCTGTGCTGACAGCAGAACGCAAGCTGCACAACACATGGGTCTACATCAAACGGCATTGGCAGCTTTACCTGTTGTTCCTGCTGCCTGCCGTGGCGCTGACGCTGGTGTTCAAGTACGCTCCCATGGGCGGTGTGCTGATCGCATTCCAGAAGTACAATCCCTTCAGGGGCATCTGGGGCAGCGAGTGGGTAGGCTTCAAAAACTTTACCCGCTTCATGTCCTCGCCGGACTTCCAGCGTTATCTGATCAACACCCTGAAGCTGAGCGTCTACGGTCTGCTGTGGGGCTTCCCGATCCCCATCCTGCTGGCATTCCTGCTCAACCGTATCGAGAGCAAGAAGATCAAGCAGAAGGTGCAGCTGGTGCTGTATATGCCCAACTTCATCTCGGTCATCGTGCTGTGCGGCATCGTCCGGGTGCTGCTGAGTGTCACCGGCCCGGTGAACGGCCTGCTTCACACCAGCATCAACTTCATGACGCTGCCGGAAGCGTTCCGCCCCATCTACATCATCAGCGGCATCTGGCAGGGTGCCGGCTGGGCCTCCATCATGTACACCGCATCCCTTTCTAACGCCAGCAAAGATCTGAAGGAAGCTGCAATGATCGACGGCGCAAACCTGATCCAGCAGATCATGACAGTGGAGTGGCCCGCCATTAAGGATATGGTCGTGATTCAGTTCATCCTGCAGGCAGGCAACATCATGAGCATCGGTTTTGAAAAAGCCTATGCCCTGCAAACTGACCTGAACCTGAACACTGCCGAAATCATTGCAACCTACGTTTATAAAAAGGGCCTGTTGGACGGCGATTACAGCTTTTCCACGGCAGTCGGTCTGTTCAACACCGTTGTCAACGTCATCCTGTTGATCGCAGTGAACAAGGTCGTTGCCAAAATGAACGATGGCAAGGGCTTGTAAGGAGGGGTTTACCATGGCAAAACAGAAAAAATCAAAAATGGCCCTCTACACCAGACAAGATAAGATCATCCTGTACTGCGGCTACGCACTTCTGGGCTTGTTCCTGCTGGCGATCATTGTTCCGATGATCTACATCGTCATCGCGTCCTTTATGGACCCGGTCACTCTGCAAAACAAGGGCATCTCCTTTGATTTCAGCAAGTGGAGTCTGGATGCTTACCAGCGTGTCGTTTCGGACAAGCAGATCTGGGTCGGCTTCGGGAACGCAATCCTTTACTCGATCATCTTCACCATCATCTCGGTAGCGGTGACGATGCTTGCCGCTTACCCCATGTCGCTGCCGGACTTCAAAGGCAAAACGATCTTCAACACCTTGTTTGTGATCACGATGTTTTTCAGCGGCGGTCTGATCCCCACCTACCTGCTCATCAACAATCTGGGTCTGCTGGATTCCATGTGGGCGGTCATTCTGCCGGGAGCCTTCAGCGTGTGGAACATGATCATTGCCCGTACCTATTATCAGGGCATCCCGCGTGAGCTGCGTGAAGCTGCGGATGTGGATGGAGCCAGCGAGATGCTTTACTTCTTCAAGATCCTGCTGCCCGTCTGTATGCCGGTGGTGGCAGTTCTGGCTCTGTGGCAGTTTGTGGCAATGTGGAACAGCTACTTTGACGCCATGATCTACCTGAACAGCGCATCGAAGCAGCCGCTGCAGCTGGTGCTGCGTTCCATCCTGATCCAGAGCCAGCCGGAATCCGGCATGATCGCAGATATCCAAAGTACTGCCGAACGTGCGAAGATGGCAGAGCTGCTCAAATATGCAACCATTATTATTTCCAGTCTGCCGCTGCTGGTGATGTATCCCTTCTTCCAGAAGTATTTTGATGCCGGCATCATGGCTGGTTCCATTAAAGGCTGAGGATATTCCAGAACTTTATGAGCTGGTACGCTCATCTGTTACACGAAAAAAGAAACATAAAAAAGGAGAAAATACCATGAAAAAGCTGATCTCTCGCCGCAACTTCCTCAAGGTCTGCGCTCTGGCTGGCTCTGCCGCTGCTCTGTCTGCCTGTGGCGGCGGCAAATCCACCGGCAGCAGCAATTCTGCTGCCGCAGCTGTGGACACGACCGGTGCCGTTGAATTTCCGCTGTCCGAAAAGGTCACCTTTACCGGTATGACCAGCTTCCCTGTGGGCAGCGAATCCGAGCCGAACAACCGCACCATCTTCAAGCGTCTGGAAGAGCAGACCAATGTGCACATCGACTGGACCGCCATCCAGTCCGACCAGTGGAGCGATAAGATCACCCTGAATATGTCCAACCCCAACACCCTGACGGATTTTGTTTTTACCGCTGATTTTACCGACAGCAATCTGCTGCGCTACGCAGATCAGGGTGTCATCCTCAATCTGGAAGACTACATTGACAACAATATGCCCAATCTCCAGAAGGTCTTTGAGCAGTACCCGGAGTACCGCACCATGTGCACCGACAGCGAGGGCCACATCTGGGCACTGCCCTGGATCGAGCAGCTTGGCGCAGAAAAGACCGCCATCCAGACCATTGGCAACATGAGCTTCATCAATACCAAGTGGCTGAACTTCCTCGGTCTGTCGATGCCCACCACAGTGGACGAGTTTGAACAGGTGCTGATGGCATTCCGTGATAACGCCGCTTCTATCAAGGCAGAGTATGGCATTGACGGCGACATCATCCCCATGTCCTGCATCGTCAACAACGGCGATCAGGACCCCAGCATCCTCATCAATGGCTTTGGCGAAGGCTACGGCGATGCTGACAAAGACCGCCATATTGCCGTTACCAACGACCGGAAAGTCATCTGTGCCGCCACCCAGCAGGGCTACCGTGATGGTCTGGACTGGCTGCACAAGCTGTATGCCGAGAAGCTCATTGACCCGGAGTGCTTCACGCAGGAGTGGTCCACCTATGTTTCCAAGGGCAAGGCTGGCCGCTATGGTGTCTGCTTCAGCTGGGATATTGCCAACATTGACAACCTGACCGACTGGGAGCCGCTGCCTGCCCTGACCGCCGATACCCGCAATATCACCCCGCAGAACGGTTCTTTCACCAGCGGCTTTGGCCGCGGCAAGTGCGTTGTCACCGCAAAGGCAGCGAATCCTGCACTGGTTTGTGCATGGCTGGATCAGATGTACGCGCCCCTTCAGTCTCCGCAGAACAACTGGGGTACTTACGGCGACGAGGAAGGCTTTAACATTTTTGAACTGTCCACCAACGATAAGGGCGAGCCCATGCTGAAGCACGCTCCTCTGGGCGATGCTTCTCCCGTGGAAGTCCGTGAGGCGCAGTGTGTCGGCGGGCCTCTGGCGGTTCTGGATGATTACTATGGTGTATACGTTACCTGCCCGGACGATGCACAGTACCGTCTGGACTGGATCAAGGATATCTACACCCCGGATATGAACAACGATTATGTCTATCCCAATGTCTTTATGAGCAATGAGGACACCGAGCAGGTCTCGAACCTGCAGGCAGATCTGCAGACCTACATGAATACGCAGAAGGCGAACTGGATCATGAACGGCACTACGGATGCAGAGTGGAACGAATATCTGAGCAAGCTGGAAGACTACGGCCTGTCCGACTATCTGGGCATTATGCAGAAATATCTGGATGCTTACTACGCATAAGAATTCTTTCCTTTGGAGGATTCCATGAACGATTTGACTTTACAAAAAGCCCGTGCCTACGAGGCCGAGCACGGCGCAGCAATCTCCCCGGCGGAACGCCCTGCTTACCACATGACTCCCTATGTGGGCTGGCTGAACGACCCAAACGGTTTCTCTTATTATAAAGGGAAGTATCACCAGTTTTATCAGTATAATCCCTACGATGTGCGGTGGGCGCCCATGCACTGGGGTCACGCGGTCAGCACCGACCTGCTGCACTGGGAGTATCTGCCCTGCGCACTTGCCCCGGATTCCCCCGCAGACAACGGCCCCGGCTGCTTCTCCGGTTCTGCCACCGAGATGGATGACGGCAAGCAGCTGCTGATGTACACCAGCGTGATCGCAGAAAAGCAGCCCAATGGGGAGATGCGGGATATCCAGACCCAGAGCATTGCCATCGGTGACGGTCTCGACTACGAAAAGCCTGCCTGCAACCCGGTGCTGACCCAGAAGGATCTGCCGGAGGGCTTCAGCAAGTTCGACTTCCGGGACCCCAAGATCTGGCGTGAGGCCGACGGCACCTACTCCGCCGTCACCGTCTGCCTTGCCGAGGACGGCAGCGGCGCAGCGGCACTGTTCCAGAGCAAGGACGGCTTCGACTGGCACTTTGTCACGGTGCTGGAACGCTGCAACAATCAGTACGGCAAAATGTGGGAGTGCCCTGACTTCTTCCCGCTGGATGGCAAGCAGGTCCTGATGCTGGGGCCCATGGAGATGCTGCCCAAGGGCGAGTTCCACAATGGTCACAACGTCATTGCCTTCATCGGCAGCTACGACGAAACCACCCACACCTTCACCAAGGAAAACGTGCAGCTGATGGACGGCGGCATCGACTTCTATGCCACCCAGACCACCCTTGCCCCGGATGGCCGCCGCATCATGACCGCATGGCTGCAGACCTGGTCGGATACCGAGGATAAGCCCAAGGGCTGCAAGTGGTTCGGGCAGACCATCTGCCCCCGCGAACTGCACATCAAGGACGGGCGCATTGTTCAGACCCCCGTGCGTGAACTGGATGCAGTTCACGGCAAGCGAACCTTCCACGAAAATGTGACGGTGCAAGGCGAAACTTCTCTGGAAGGCATCAAGGGCCGTGTGGCCGACCTGACCGTTACGGTGCAGCCCGGCGAATACCGTTCCTTCACCCTGAAGCTGGCCGCCGATGCAGACCATCACACCAGCCTGACCTACGACCCCTACACCTCACAGCTGACGCTGGACCGCAGCCATGCCGGTTCCCGTGCCGACATCGTACACCGCCGCAGCTGCAAGGTCCGCAGCCAGAACGGTGCCCTGAAGCTCCGTATCCTGCTGGATAAAAACAGCATCGAAGTTTTCGCCAACGATGGCGAGCAGACCATGACCGCATGGATCTACACCCCCCAGTCTGCCGATGGCATCACCTTTGCTGCCGATGACAAGGCAACTGTTACGGTGGAACAGTTTGAACTGAATCTGTAACCTGATATTCCCTTCATTTCTCCTTCATCAATACAGCCCCGCTTTGGTTTCTTCTTCACCAAAGCGGGGCTGTTGTTGCTTCTATGTAAGGTTAGTCCTCTAATCTGCCGTGTTCGCAGCCAAGGGAGAGGTAGCGTTCCATCTCGCCACTCAGCACCATCTGTGCATACTCCAAGGGCTTGTTGTAGAGCAGCCAGTCCAGTTCTGCCCGCTGTGCCGGGGTGTTGCCGTACTCGTCCTCAATGGCGGTGCAGTCGATGGCAACGGCAGAGCCGTCCGTAAACCGGGCTTCCACCCGGTTGGTATCCATGTTATAGTGGCAGGAAAGCAATTTGTTCATAGGAACCCTCTTTCTATATTAAGGTGATGTCTGTTCGATTGTCCAAATCCCTGCCATGAATCGTAGTTGTGGATGTACATTTGATGCTCGGTCTGAACAGGCTAGATTGCAGCTGCCATTTTGGGCTCGAACCCGACCGATTTCCCGGCTTTGCATAAAAATCCGATACCTGTTTTAAGGGGTTGATTTTGGCTCTGCACATTTTTGCACACTTTTTGCACACCGGAACGGCTGGATAACGGATGCAAGAGGGAACAACAGGTGCAAAGAATGCAGCAGATGCAAAACGCAAATTTACGGTGAAACGATAAAAATAACGAATTTGCGTAATTCTGAAAATTGACGATTGTTGCACGTTGGTTTCTCTTAATCAGTGGACCCAGGGTTCGAGTCCCTGGAGGTGCACCAAACCATGAAAATCCGAATCTTTTCTCGATAGGAGAAGGGTTCGGATTTTTTGTTTTCTTCGGAAAGCAAAATGAAGGCTCCTTCCCGACGGCTGTGTGTCCAAAACCTTATCAAAAAAGACGTATCACAAAAGTCACAACTGTAAAGGTGCCGTAAGGCAGAAAGGACACGAACATGAAGTACGATGCAAGAGCGTGCCATTTCAACATGGACACCGGCTGCGTGGAGCTGCTGTTCCGGGATGGGAGAAAGATTTCCATCAATTGCACCGGGGTCGAGGATGCGCTGGATGTGACCATGGCGCAGCAGACGGAGCTGGATTACCTTATTTACAATGACCCACTGGGCTATGCAGATTTGATTCTGAACGGTGATCCAGAGGAATACTTGAAAAACGCATCCGGGAGCCACGGGCTGGAAATCTAACAAACGCCGGACATCACCATTTTTGAGCTGGTGTTGTCCAGCATTTTTTTGGAGACCATCCCAATAGTTGCGTAAACCTCCGGAGAGGTGTAAATTTGAACCGACCCATAAAAAGTAGACAATAGACAAAAAGCCTCCCCGTGTAGGGTAATAGAACTACACGAGGAGGTTTTGCTATGTCCGGAAAATACGTAAATCGCTATGCCTCGCACGCCTCCCGGAGAGCAGGCAGCAGCTCATCCAGCCGCCCGTCCAGTCCGAAGGACTGCTCTTTGATATTGTCCGCAATGTAGATCTCCCCCAGATTGATGGTCACATAAGTGGCATTTGGCTCGCCGGCCACCAGGCGCATCTTCCATAAATTTTATATATCTTCAAAAGATTTTGAGCAATAATAGAATCTTTTGAAGAATACTAGTCTCATCTCATTCTTACTGCTTCAAATAGGCCAGCAGGGCTTCCGCCGATGCCTTGGCCCCGCCCAGGCTCCGCATATCCTCGCTGAAGGCGTGGGCCGTCTCTTTATAAGAAGGTTCGGTCAGCAGCCTGACGATAGCTGCTTTCAGTCCCTCGCTGGTGATGGCTTTTTTATCCAGAAAGGCGCAGCCAAGGCCTAGCTTTTTGATTTGGCGGGCGGTGATGGCCTGCTCCTCCATCTGGGGGATGGCAATCATGGGCACGCCATAGTAAATGGCCTCGCCGGTGCCGCCCATGCCGGCGTGGGTGATGAACACCGACGCCTGGGACAGGATATCCAGCTGGGGCACCATCTGACCGACTTCCACGTTGGCGGGGATGTCCTTCAGGCTGGCGGGGTCGATGGAGCCGAGCGCAGCAAAGACGTTGATGTCCAGGTCCCGCACTGCGTCAAACAGGATGGGGTAATACTCGGGCCAGTTGTTGAAGGCAGTGCCAAGGGAGGAATACAGCAGCGGCTTGCCGTTGTCGGGGGCTTTCCAGCGGCCGAAGGCGGTCCGCTTGCCGATCTGTACCCCGGTGAACACGAAACTGTCATCGAAAGTCTCGTAATTGGGAACCAACTTTTTCTGCATCATGACCAGGTTGAAGTCCCCGTGGCCGTCGAAGATCTCCTTGACGGTCAGCAGGCGGCAGCCATATTTTTCGGCATAGGTCTGGGCCAACTGCGCCGCGGCCTTGCGCAGAGGGTGGTCCGGCGGGCAGTTCTCGAACCCGGCGGCTACCGAGTAGCTGTCGTTGGAGGGGTAGCTGGTGTAGAGCATGACGTTGGCAACCTTGAGGTTGTCCGCCGCGATGGTGCCGGCAATGCCCGCAAAGTCGTGGACGACAGCGTCGGGTTTGTCGTTTTTCAGGGTGTCCAGCACAGTGTCGATGTAGGCTCCTGCCTCGTTTAAGAACAGGAAGGGCACCGCGGCGGCCACTCCGCCGTCATCCTCTTTCTTTTCGCCGTCCTCATTATGCTTGTCGTTTTCCGCCATCCAGGAGGGTACGGCGACGAACTTTGCCCCGGTGGGCTCGATGATAGTGCGGAAGGCTTCGGTGGTGAAATAAGTCACCCGGACGCCTTTCTTCACCAGTTCGGTGACGAGGGCCAGGGTAGGATTGATGTGCCCGAAGGCGCCCAGCGATACGAATGCGATATGCATACAAAAACTCCTTTCAAACAACAAAACAGCCATGCAGGCAGCGCAGGACGTTGCCCGCACGGCTGCGGGGAAAATAGGTGATGGCTTATTCTGTCAGGCCGTTGTTGGTGATCACTTTTTGATACCAGTAGAAACTGTCCTTTTTCACCCGGGCGCACTGCTTGGGATCGGTCTCGGTGCGGTCCACGTAGACTAAGCCGTATCGTTTGGCAAAGCCCTGGTGGCTGGACACCACGTCTACAAAGCTCCAAGGGCAATAGCCGAACACCGGCAGTCCTTCGTCAATCATGATGGCCAGCTGTTCGATATGCTCTTTGAGGTACTCGATGCGGTAGGGATCATGGATCTGGCCGTCCGGGCCTAGTGTTTCGCTATAGGCCATGCCGTTTTCGGTGACGATCATGGGCAGACGGTAGCGATTATAGACCTTGCGCATCCCAATATGCAGACCCATCGGGTCGATGCCCTTGTCCATCCACTCGGTTTTGCGCAGGTGGGGATTATCACAGATGTCGAAGGCGTCCGACACCCAGAAGGGCGGCTGGTCGTAGTTGACGGGACCCTCCTTGGCTTTGGCGCAAATGCTGAAATAATAGTTGATGCCGATGAAGTCGGGGGTCGAGGCTTTCAGCACGGCTGCATCTTCGGGCAGCGTCTGGGGGTAAAGTCCATGACTCTTTAAGTAACTGGCCACATAGGGCGGATATTCGCCCCGGACACTCAGGTCGAGCAGGTAGAACTCCATCAGTTCTTCGGCGTTCTCGGCAGCCAGAACATCCTCGCTGCGACTGGACTGGGGATAGACCACCTGGATAGCACACACCGGGCCGATTTGGGCTTCCGGGTCGATCTGCCGCAGCAGCGAAATAGCCCGGTGCTCGGCCAGCGAGACATGATAGCTCATCTGGTAGATGTTCTGCAGGTTCTTCTGCTTGTCCTGCTCAAAGTTGCCGTTCATGATGCCGGCGGCGGTGGCGATGAGCTGTTCGTTCACTGTGACCCACCGCTTGACGCGGCCCTTGAAGTGGGTAAAGCAGACCTCGGCATATTTCAGATAGGCGTCGATCATCTTGCGGTCGAGCCAGCCGCCGAAGGCGTCCACCAGCGCCTGCGGACACTCGAAGTGATAGAGAGTAACGAGCGGTTCAATCCCTTTTTCCAACAGATAGTCGATGAGCCTGTCGTAAAAGGCCAGCCCCTCGGGGTTGGGGGTGCAGGTGGCATCCGGCATGATGCGGCTCCAGGCAAAGCCCATCCGGTAGACCTTCAGGCCCAGCTCGGCCATCAGATCCACGTCCTCTTTCCAGTGGTGGTAATGGTCTGCGGCCACTTTGTTGTCGGCGATGCCGGGGCGGCGTGCCCCCAGATCGGTGGTGGCAACGCCTTTGCCGCCTTCGTTGTAACCGCCCTCTACCTGAAAGGCGCTGGTAGACGCGCCCCAGAGGAAATTGGTGGGGAAAATCATTTGTTTCGTCAAGTCGATAACACCAGCCTTTTTGATTTTATGGTATCACGCAGTCAAACGCTCTCCAAATCTTTTTGGGAAAAGCCAAACAGATAAGTCAGAACAGCTGCCACGATCAGAGAAGCAAAGGAGGCTACCACGCCAACCACAATGTTGGCATTGGTACCACCCACATAGCCCAGCAGAGACAGGAAGTTGGGGGAGGTCATTGCATATCCCTTGAGGTCGAATATGCCGGCGATGGCGCCGCCCACAAAGCCGCCAACGGCCATCGTTACAAAGCAACGAGTAAAGCGGAAGCAGATGCCATACAGAGTGGGTTCGGTGACGCCGCCCAGAATGCCAGAAGCGAAGGCTGCAAAGGAGGTGCTGCGGTCATCCTTATTTTTCAGGCGGAGCGCTGCGCCCAGAGCCACACCGAAGCATGCCCAAGTCGCAAAGTTGCCCGCATTCATGGGGCCGCTGATGATGCCGGTCTCGAAGAAATCGGCCATCATGGGCATCATCAGAGCCAGGTGCATACCGCTCATAACCAGGAACTCCCACAGAGCGGCGATGACAGCCACGCCGAACCAGCCGGTGGTCATGCCAAACCAGGCAAGACCGCCGCTGATGGCATTACCCACAATGGTACCCAGAGGTGCCAGCAGGCAGAGGATAAAGGGCATGGAAATAATCAGGCTGAAGAACGGGGTAAAAACGCTCGTCAGCAGGTCGGGCATGAACTTTTTGACAAGTTTATAAATCAGGCAGAACAGGGGCACCGACAGCATAACAGGCAGAACAGTCTGGGCGTAATTGGTCACGGTAGCAGGGATGCCAAAGACCGTGAACGTTTGACCGTTGGTGGCAAAAGCCGCGAAATCGGGCACCATTAGAACACTGCCGATGAAAGAACCCAGCATACCGTTGACACCCAGCTGTTTGGCGGCATTGTAACCCACCAGAATAGGCATAAAGTAAAACGCCGCATCGTACAAGAAATCAAACAGGATATATAAGTTGCTCTCCAGGGTGTACAGTCCCAACAAGTCGGGGCCAAAGATAGAGTTGACAGCACGGAACAAGCCTCCGGCCAGCAGCACCGGGATCATGGGGGTCATACAGCCTGCCAGATAGCCCATGATATTCTTACCCACCTGCTTGGGGGTCAGCTTCCGTTTGGTGATGGCGGCATCCTGGACGGCAGCAGCATCATCCTTGACGGCGGCGCTGGCGCTGATGCCTGCCAGCTTGCACAGTTCCTCATACACTTTCGGAACATTGGTGCCGATCACGATCTGGTACTGCTGGCCGCCGCGCACAACACCCAGCACACCGGAAATCTTTTTCACCTCATCGTCTTTGGGGAGGCTGTCGTCTTTCAGATACAGGCGCAGGCGTGTCATGCAATGGGTGGCATCCTTGAGATTGGCCGCTCCACCTACCGCCGCCAGAACCTGCTCGGCGATCTTTTTATTGTCTGTCATACTGATTCCTCCTATTTTAAGTCAAATCGTCGTAAGTGACGAGCTGAACATCCTGCTCCGCCAGCCAGGCGCGTACCTCGGGCCGGCAGAGCATAGAAGTTTCTCGTAAACGGGTGGTCGTCATGCTGGAATGGTCCAGCAGATAGGCATCGATATAACCCGGATGGAAGACCATCAAGTCACACCCGCCCTCGTGAGCATTTGCCACCACATCCTGTACGCCAGTAAAGGGGTCGGTCTCGTATGCCTTAAAATCTCTAGGCATATAGGCGTACACTTTGGTGTGGCGGAAGGTTACTGCCTCGCCGGGACGGCCCATCGCAAAGTAGGGCAGGCCGTGCCGCTGGGCAACGATTTCCAATCCCTGAAAGAAATTGGCGCTGGCCACTGCGTGTCCCTCAAAATAGCCCGGTTCGCGGCCGGTCAAGGCTTTGAACTGGCGATACTGGGCTTCGATCTCCTCGATCGCCTCGTCCAGCACCACAAAGTCACGGCCTTCTTTGGCGGCCTCTCGGTAGGCGCGGCTGGGTTTGAACTCTCCTTCCGGCGTACAGAGGCTGGGAATGCGAGCGGGGTCAGTCAACGGCCGGCCCACACAAATGTTGGTGTGCTGCCCTAGACAAAGGGGGCGGCCATACAGCAGCCCCAGTCCGTGGACAGCTGCGGGCATATTGGTCATCACCCCCACTGAGCGCACCAGTCCGGCTGCTACCGCCGCCGCAATGCCGTAGTTGATGCCTTCAGAGTAGCCAAGGTCATCAGCACGGATGAGTAATCGTTTCATGGTTTTGTCCTCTACAAAGAAAAAGTTACAGTTTTTGCTTTTGGTTCTTGCTTCATTTGTTTCAATACCAAGGTTTTCACGACTGGCCAGTCCGATTTCCTCTTTGCACTAAAATTATAACATGAGATGAACTTGATTTGGTTGCAAATACAAGTGCGCCATTTCAGATTGGTAGCGCATGTTTCAATTTCTGAAAAGCGAAAAACTTTTTTATCGTTTTTTGTGCACTTTGACAAAATAAAAAGGCCGCAGGGCGGTTAACCCTCGCGGCCTTGCTGTATTTTTTGCTATGCTTTACTGGAACGCTTTATCGTATGCCTGCATATAGCCCATGACGATCAGGTCGTTGGCCATGAGGGCTGCATATTTGCCCACGTCGTTGCGGTTGGTGGTGCCGCATTGCAGGATGAAATCGGCGGTGTTCAAATAGGGGCTGGCAAGGTTCTGGGTGATGACCAGAACCTTGCAGCCGCTGGAAATGATTGCGTTACAGATGTCCGGGTAACGAGTCGGGTAGCTGCCGCCCACGCTGCAAATGATGGCAAAGTCGTTTTCGGTCAGGCTGCGGGCGCACTCCAGCTGAGCGGCATAATCCATGAACAGCTCGACATAGCGGCCCATAATCATCATTTTACTTTGGAAGTAGTGGCCGATGTCCCACAAAAAGTGGTGGGAGAAATAGGCCGCCTTGCCGCAGCCGTGCAACACCCGCACAATGTCGGGGATGACTTCAGCGTTTTCAGGCGTGATGGTAGCATAGATGTTGCTGATCAGCGTGTCGCGATAGGAACCGATGGCCATTTCCTGATTGTTGTGCAGCATGGTGTAGAACTGTCGGGAATAGTCGGTCCGCATGGTGAAGTCCTGTTCCAGCCAGGCCTGGAACGCTTTGAAACTGTCCATCCCCAGAAAGCGGCAAAACCGTGAGATGGACGCCTTGGAGGTATAGCACAGGTTCGCGATCTGGCCGAGAGTCATCCCTTTGAGCTGGGGGTAATGCTTGAGCAGAGTCACTGCGATATCATAGTTTGCGTCCCGTTCGGGTGTGGTGCTCACAAAACTGAGCAGCCTGTCTGCCAGAGAACCCATCATTCTTGCTTCGCTCATCGCTGCTGCCTCCCCTCGCTTTCTCAAAGTGTTTTTATTGTATCATATTTGACAGCGAAATGTCAAAGAAGCGTATTGTTTTGAAAGAAAGTCATACCAAAAATAACGGCGGGCAGCCGAACATCTGCCTTTGGTGTACAAGAACAGGTAGTGTTCAAAAAGAACACCACCAGACGGCACTCAAAAGCCTTGCAATAGGACACAAAACATGGTATATATTATACGAAATGTAATGCAGTTACATCCATCCCCATACAGAGCGAAGGGAGGCCCTCCTATGACCGCTGTAATCTACGCCCGCTATTCCAGCGACAATCAGCGCGAAGAATCCGTCGAAGGCCAGATCCGGGAATGCACGGCGTATGCCGAAAAGAAGGGCATTATGCAGATTTGATTCTAAACGGCGAGCCGGAAGAATATTTGAAAAATACGGCTGGGAGCCGTGGGTTAGAAGATTGAGGACAAAATAAAAAACAGGGTGCGCCCTGCGGACGCACCCTGCCAAAAGCCACAGACAACAGCGATATGGACAGCAGGGCGTTCCCCGTCGGGAACGCTCTGTTTCTCTTTGCTGGTAGTGTGATGAGCTTGTTCCGCCTGCCATAGGCAAGCTTGCGTTTGCGCAGCGCAGCGGAGCAATGAAAGCCCCAGTGGGGCTTTTAAGCGACCGAACGGTCTTGCGCAAGCAAGATGGAGGGGCCTCGCCCCGACAAGTGACCGTTGGCCTTCCTCGCTGTTCCAGCAGGCAAGGATGGCTGGTTGGAATGCCCGTGCCAGACGGTCGATGACTTCATCGGGATAGGGGGAAGTGTTTGTGGACTTTTTCTTTTTTTTCAAACGCACACTCTTTTGACGATCCGTAGACAGCTTAATGTGATTGTACCTGATACATCATTCCTTTACGAATCTCGTAAGTTTTATCTGCTACGGCATCATAGTAGGCATTGTGACTGATAACGAGAATTAACTTTTTTCCCCGGAGCTTTAACAAGTAATTGATCAGGCTATGTTCAGTTTTTTCGTCAAGGTTGCTTCCGGGTTCATCCAGCAAGATGCAAGAAGAGTTAGCCAAAAGGGTACGTGCCAGATAAATCTTTTGCTTTTCGCCCAGAGAAAGATTCTCAGGCTTGATAGTCACCTGCTTGTCAGCGGGAGGCAGCTGAAGAACAGTTTCAAGTTCTTGATACTGTGTATTGGAAATCTTTCGTCCACAAACAATGTTTTCTCGGACTGTACCTGGAAAAATGAAGTTAGGATAGAAAAGATAACTTAGTTTTGATTTGTCACAGTTAAATCTTCCGTTTTCATTGAAACGGAGATGCTTTGCGTCCGGGGCAAACACACCAGAGATTATATTGAACAGAGATGACTTGCCGCAGCCATTCTCTCCATGGATCAGCACCAAACCTTTCCCATGGACAATAAAGTCGTTCACATGGAAAAGCGACTCACTCTCCGATCGCATCAGGTCGATATTATGAGCCTCGATTTTTGGAGGGGCTACAGTTTCTGTATTCTTTTGCTGATCTGGCATGGCAAGAAAGCCTGCCACACGATCGAAGGATGGCTTCTGGCTGATAATCTGGGCATGAAGTTGAGAAATTTCTGACAGAGGATTGAACAGGTAGGCAATGATCTGAATAGAGAATAACAGCTGACCGATGGTCATGTTTTGCAACACCACTTGGTTTCCACCAATGATTAAAATAAGCAGAGGTGCCAATGTGGTGACAAAAAGAGGGAATTCTTGTACGATCAGCAGAAGAAAGTGTTGACGATTGCGAGCATCAAGATATGCCTTTAGAGCCTCATTATAGCGGTTCTGCATATAATTTTCGACCTTGTTTAGAGTAATGCTGACCTTGCCGTTGAGAATTACATCAAATTCCTGAAACCATAAATCTCCAGTTTCCCTCTCCTTGGCTACGAGTCTTTCCAGTTTGCTTTTGTTAAGAAAACTGGGAACCATATAGAGCGGAATCAAAATGATTGCCGTCAGTGCAACAGATGGGCTGGCATAGAAAAGCAGAAGTCCAATGATGATCATTACTTTCACTAAATTTGCAGGTACTGTGACCAAATAGCTACTTATAGTATATATCGCACTGACATCGTTCGCCATATTTTGAATACGGGCTTTGTTCTGGCTCTCATAGGCAGGGATACTGCTACTCAAAATCTTTTGCGCCAGATGTTGGCGGTAATTACCCGCCATGCGATCTGCATTCATCTGAGAATTATAGTTGACGAAATAAAACTGGTAAGAATGAATCAAAAAAACACAAACAATGATTCCACAAATCCACGAGGTTGGCATATGAGTGCCTGAGGTGATCCAGACATCTGTAAGATACAGCGTCAGGCCAGCAGGCAACAAGGCAAGCAAAAAGCCCACCAAGTCAAAAATGATCCGCGTAACCAGCTGAGACCAAGTAATGTAGATCCCACGTTTTTCAAGATATTGTTTCATTTGAAGTCTCCTCTCCCTGACTTTGTGGGTTAAGCCGTGAGTTTTGCGGTGTCTACATCTTATCACAGTAAAAACCGGTTGACCATATCGTCTTATGTATATTTCTTTATACATAGAACGATATATAAATCATGTATGGAAAGCTTGCAGAAATTGATGTAGTACAAAGATGAAAAATAGTGTATACTACGTTTGGAAAGGATGTGAAAGACGAATGAATGTCTATTTTTTAGGAGAGTATATCAAAAAACAGAGGGAGAAGCTTGGTTTGACACAGGAACAAGTCTGTGAGGGAATTTGCGAACAAGTCACCCTTTCCCGACTCGAAAATGGAAGGCAAACCCCAAGCCGGACAAGAGTCAATGCACTTCTACAACGTCTTGGGTTGCCGGAAGACCGCTATTATATGATTTTAACAAAGAACGAGCTAGAAATAGAGGCATTGAAAAAAGAAATCATCGCATGCAATGCGCTGGATAGTGCCAAAGAGGGCTTTTCCAAGGTTGAGCAGTTGGAAAAATTGGTAAATACGGATGATAACTTGGAAAAACAGTTTATCCTGCGCTCTAAAGCACTGCTTGGTTATCTGGATGGGCGTTATACAAAGGAAGAAAAATTGAGAATGCTTATCCAAGCTATTGGATTGACGATTCCGGACTTTGACTTGGAAAGAATTGGCTCTCATCTGTACACCGTTGATGAAATGAAGATCATCAATCAAATTGCCGGAGTATACTCGGATATGGGACAAAATAAAAAAGCAGCTGATATTTACTATCAGTTGCTAAAATATGTGCAAAAACACCAGCAGGAGGCCGTCATCTCCAGCGGTATGTTGCCGATGGTACTGGGAAATTATGCCAGAGCACTGGATCTGTGTGGCTATTATAAGGATGCAGTGGACTATGCACAGCGAGGAATTGAGGCATGTGTCCGTTACGGCCACTACCAGATGTTATATGCATGTCTTGCCATTCAAGCTGAGTCCTACCATTTCATGAAACAGGATGAAAAAAGTGCTGAGGCATACCACGAGGCGTATTATCTTTGCAAAGTTATCGGACGAAAGGAGTCAATGCTTGCAATCCAAGAGGAAGCGAAGAATTATATCGGACTTGAGTTCCGATTTAAGTGATTTCATCAGTGCCCGGAATTGTATCACTAAGTGGTGGTTGGCTGAAAAGCCGGTATCACGTCCGGTCGGCTCATGAAATTTTCAAGGTACAACTCCCGTAAAGAAAAATACCACCCTGCAAGACAGGCGAAAAATTTTGTCGGGTGAATCGGCGGCAAAATGAATCGGGTGTGTTGCGGGGCGGTTGATCTTTCAGGGATAATCCACGGTGAGGCAGTGTTCAAAATGAACACGACCACATCTTGTGGATGGTTTCAAACCAATCCACAAAATCAGTGAGATTTGTGACAGAGAATATCATGTTTCGCAAGGTGCGTTAAGATGATTTTGAAAAATTTATGACGGTAAAGCATAAGAAGTCTTACTATTTTGCTCAAATTGAATTCTACTTGACTTTTTATTGAAGAAATGTCCGTTTTATGCTGCTGCATCTGTAACAGCCTGACGATAAGCACTTACAGCGTTGTTATTTTATTCAACTGGCTGGGGGATGGTCCTCTGCACCGGGCGAAGTATTCCTCAGTACGGTTTCCACCGCGCACAGAGCAATCTTGGCAAGATTCAGCGTGGTATGGGGATTCATGGCGGTATACCTCCGTCTGTTTTTCTGTGGATAGAATACCACATAAACAAAAAGAGAACGGACGGTCGTTTCTGTTTACGAATTGAGCGCCTGCCACAACGCATCTGAAGCATCAAACACTGCCACGCTGTACCCGGCAAAGCGGCTCTGGATATAAACAGTCTGGCTGCCATCGGCGGCAGTGTTGTAGCTGCCCAGTTCCAGCCCGGAAAGGGCGGGCTGGCTGCGCCACGGGATAAGCTTTGTCTGCCATTTCGCGCCCAGCTTTTCGCTCAGCGCCCCATAAGCCTGCTCAAATCCGTCCGGGTCTTCGAGAATCCAGATCTTGCTCTCGCCGTTGGCAAGGTCGGTGTTCATCTGGGTGGCACCGGCCATTTGCCCGTTCATGTCGGTCAGGGCGGCATCGGCGCTCCATGTGTAGTTGTTCACCTGCACCACCACAGCCCCGTCGCCGTTGGCGTCCTCCGCATAGTCTGCCAGCGCAGTCTGTAGGCGTTGCACGGCCTCGTCCGGCAGGGCCTCCGCCGTGACCACCGCCACGGTGTAGTCCGGGTCTACGGTGGTCAGCAGACCGTGGGCCACATACGCCACGCCCACAATGACCATCGCCGCCACTGTCACGATGCCCCAATTATAATACCACCAGTTGGCGCGGGAGCGCTTTTTCTGCTCCTGCGCGGTCAGGGGCTTTTCCGGCGCTGCCGGGCGCGGGATGGTGCGCACTTGCACGCCGTACTCCTGCCGCAAAACGGGGAACAGGGTCTGCATGGCCGCCAACCCCGGCAGCCAGAAACCGAACAGTACCGCCCAGAACACGCTGACCGGGAACAGCAAGATCATGCCGCCGATGCCCGCCAGCATGATAACGCCTGCCAATACGCAGCGGCCCGGCGCGGACAGCAGCAGCTTTCCCGCCCGGCGCAGCAGGCTGTCCGGGGTGCGGGGCTGCAGCGGCAGTACGGCGGCGCACAGAGTGCCGAAAACCGCCAGCACCAGAAAGTCCAGTGCCAGAAATACCAGCACCGCAAGGCCGGGGTAGTAGCCCTGCTGTGCGGCGGCATCAAACACAAAGGCCGATATAAAGCACAGCAGCCCCAGTGCCAGCGTGCCCACAGCGCCAAAGCCGCAGGCGGCTTTCCAATGGGCCGCAAGGGTCTGCTTTGCCCGGGGCAGCCACTGGGAGGGGTCGTTCTGCAGGCTGCGCAGGGCACAGTCTGCCAGCAGCACCATGGCGGGGCCGACCAGCAGACCGGTCACCGCGCTGCACACCACCGTGAGCGGCAGGGAGAGCAGGGTGATCCCCAGCGAGACGCCCAGCGCAGCGGGCAGGCAGAGCACGCAGACCATCAGGTTCGTGCCCAGCAGCTGGCCGAGGTCGCGGCCGACCATCTGGCAAAAGCGTGCAAAGCCTTTTTTCTCCGGCTCGTTCGGGCCTACGCCATGGCCGTCCCGCCCATAAAGGGCATTGTAGATGCTCATTTTACTTCACCTCGGTGCCAAAGGCTTCGATCTGGGTCAGGGCAGGGAAGGGGGAAGTCCCCTCGGCCTGAATCAGATCCTTCAGCACAAGGCTGCGCACCCGCTTGGGCTCAAAGGTCACGCTCTGGGGTTTGGCACTTTTCACCAGCGAGATGTCCAGCGTGCTACCATCGGAAAACGCCACCGTGGCCTTGACCCAGTAATTGTCGTGGGGAAAATCTGCCCGCTCGGTGATGCGCAGTTCATCCAGCAATACCTCCCGGCCAAAATCCAGCGTCAGGGCAGCGTTCGGGTCACGGTTGATGCCCCAGCTCTGGTAGGGGTACTCGCCGTGGGCGCTGTTCTCAAAAATGCCGTCGATGGCGTTGCGGGCGGCAAACACCGCCTCGCCGCGGGTCTCCACGTTGGCGCTGGCGTGGGGATAAAAACCGGTGTCGCCGTGTTCATCGTAGCAGTTAAAGGCCAAGTTTCGCCGGGCGGCGATCTCCTCCGGCAGCGCAAGGCGCGCCCGGATGACGTGACGGCTGCCCACAAAGCTCTTGGGGGAGTAGGTGATGGCCTGCTCCCCGAAGGGAATGTGGAAATTGATCTCCCGCTTGACCACATACACAAGGGCTTCGGGCATGGTGTCCTCGAACTGGATAACGCAGTACTGGCCGGGATGGTCGATCTCCAGCGCCACCCGGTCGCCGGGCTTATAGCAGTTGGTGTAAACAAGGGATACGGCGGTGTCGGCGTCACAGGTCATCAGGGTGTGACCCGCTTCGTCCAGAATTTTCAGCTTGATGGTTTCCATAGCGGTTCTCCTTAATACAGTTCAAGGTTCAGTGTTTTTTGGAAATGCAGGGTGATCTTATAGATCGTTTCCGGCCATGCGGTGCGCAGACGCGGGTCGGTGATGGGCACCGGCGCAACAGCAGCCGTTGCGGCGTCCGGGTCAAAGCGGATGCCGCCCAGCGTGCCTACCGCAAAGCCGTCCGCTGTGGGTACGGGTTTCTGCTCGGTGAGCAGGGTCAGCTCCACCGTGCCGGGATAGTCCGTTTCATCCCGCAGTGTGATGCCGTCCTCTGTCACCCGCAGGGTGCGGCGGTAGGTGGTAAGCCCCGGAATGGGCGGGTACGCGCCAGCCAGCTCGCCGGTGATGTTGTCTTTATCGGTGCGCACCTCCCGGGCGGTGTATTCCGCGCCGGGCAGCTGCTGGATGCCGTCAAAGGTGGGCAGGTTGTGCCATGCGCTCTGCATGGTCCAAATTTCATACCGCTGGGGGCTGAAGGTCTTTTGGGTGTAGCTTTCCACCCCGATATCGATCAGGAACGGTTTCCCGTTTTTGTAGACGGTGATGCTGCCGGTATCGTTGTGGTTGTGGCTGTCGCCGTTGGAGCCGAACTTTGCACCCAGCACCCAACTGCCCTGCCGCGCGGCATAGACGCCCACGCTGGGGTACCACACTGTTAAATGGTGCCGGGGCGCTGCGGAGTACGCCATCATTTCTTCTTCTGCAAAGGCGGTGGTCAGACGGTACCACAGGTTGATGTGGGTGCTGCCGTCGGGGTTTTGCAGGTGGTCGGGGTCGGCATCGGCGCGGAAGTCTGCCGCCGCAAGGGCTTGCAGGGCATCGCTGCCCACGGCCTGCCCAAAGCGATATTCCCGCGCACCGCAGCGCCCGGCGAGGGGACTGCAATCCCCGAAGTTGAGGTAATATGGGCCTTCCACATGGACATTGCAGATGTACTCCGCAATATTTTTGATCTTTGCTTCGCTGAATAGCGGGCGGAAGGCCTCCGGCGCGATGGCAGATAAGATCTCCAGACACCCCCACAGGGTCAGCCCGGCATGGCGGTAGTACTGGGCACCCTCGTTGCAGCAGCCGTCCGCGCCGTAGTCCTTCAAAAAGCAATCCAGACTGTATGCAGCCTGTTTGACAGCGGCTTTCCGCTCGGACTGTGTGGTGGGCAGCAGAAAGACCGTGAGCAGAACATTCTGGGTGCACCAGCTCGTCCAGTTGCACATAGGCTCCGCGCCGTTGCCCATCCACCAGAAGTGGCTTGTAAAATAGGGCGTCAGGATGCGGGTGTTCAGCTCCCGCTCCATCCGCACCGTGATGCCCGGCGCGGCGGTGTCCAGCTCGTCCGGCAGTAAGTACCGGGTCAGCGCCAGCAGGGCCCCGGTCTCGGCAGCAAAAAGGTCCACGATGGGGCGGGTGGTGTCCGGCAGGGGCAGCTGCGGGGTGTCCCGGATGTAGCTGTTGTGGGCGGGCAGCTGCCATGCGCTTTCCTCGCAGAGTGCCCATACGGTATCTGCAATGGCACCCAGAAAACGCCCGGTGTGCTCCACGCATTCGGCGCAGACCAGTGCGCACAGCCGTGCCCGGCGGGAGAAATAGGCATCTTCCCACGCCGTGCGTCGGCCGGTGTGGGAAAAGTCCAGCCAGAGCGAGAGTGGCAGCGGCGCAATGGCCGCAGCCAGCGCAGCTTCGCCTGCCTTCAAAAAGCGGTCTTTGACCCGCTGGGGCAGGGCATTCCATACCGTGCGCTCTCTGGCAGGCGGAAAGGGATGAGAGTCGGGCAGACTGTCCGGAAGAAAAGAAAGTTGTTCAGATATCATAATGCCTCCTGATGATTTACTGCAAGGCCCTGCCGCTCATCGTTTGGTGAGCCCAACTCAGTTAGATGATTTCTGCCCGACCTGCCAAGGGCTCCCCTATCAGGGGAGCTGGCACGCGAAGCGTGACTGAGAGGTTTACAAGCTTTGCTGGTATTCCCGCGGGCTGAGCCCCGTGACCTTTTTGAACACCTTGGAGAAATAGAACGAGCTCTCATAGCCCAGTTTTTCCGCGATCTCGTACACCTTCAGGTTGCTCTGTTCCAGCATCTCCTTGGCGGCGGCAATGCGGGTCTCGGTGATATACTCCACAAAGCCGCTGTCGCCGTATTTGCCAAACAGCTGACTGAGGTAGTTGGGCGAAAAATTGAACACCGCCGCCACATCGGCCAGCGTCAGTTTTTCCGAAAGGTGATTTTTGATATACTCCTGTACCTGTGCCACCACCTGCATCTTTCCAGCCGTAGCATCGCCGTCACCGGCCTCCACAAACTGGATGGGATTTTCAGCGGTCAAGATGGGCTGCAGGTGGGCATTTTCACGGCAGCGGCGGGCAAGGCCCAGCAGGGAATTGGTGGGCCGCCCCACAGCCCAGAGCAGCCGGACCGTGAAGTAGTTGTACAAGATCTGGCTGGCCCGCTCCAGCAGGGGGCGCAGCACTGCCCGGTAGTTCTGGCATTGGGCATCGGTCAGGCAGAACAGCACATTGCAGCGCATGGCATCGGCTCCGGTCACATAGCAGGGCAGATAATTTTGCAGGGTGGTTTCCAGCATCCGTGCACAGGAAAAGCTCAGTTTCAGCTGCTGGGCGGGCGCAAGCTCGGTGTTGGCGCACAATTCGCAGGAAGCTACCAGATAGCTGTCGCTTTTCAGGTCAAGATCCAGGTGCCGCAGCGGCTGTTCCAGCTCACTCTCCTCCTGAAACAGCCCGGCGTACAGCCGCACAAAAAAGCGTTCCTGATAGCTGCGCACGCTCTCGGCAAGGTTTTCCTGCACCGGCAGCTCCCCAAGCAGCGCCCGCTCCTTTTTGACACGTTCTGCGGCGCGGGCCAGCGCGGTCTGCAGATTTTCCGGGGTCAGGTCCAGCTTAACAAGGTAATCCACCACCCCGGCCCCCATGGCCTGTTTGATGTAATCGAATTCCTCAAAGCTGGTCAGCATAATAAAAGCGGGCAGCGGCCCCCGTTCCCGGCAGGTGCGGGCCAGGGTCAGGCCATCCATCAGGGGCATTTTTACGTCTGCCACCACGATATCCGGCTTTTCGCGCTCGATCATTTCCAGCGCCAGCTTGCCGTTGCGGGCAGTGCCGCAGACAGTATAGCCCAGCTTTTCCCATTCCAGCATTCCCTGCAGGCCAATGAGGACCAGCGGCTCATCATCCACAAGTAAGATCCGCAGCATGATCGTTTCCTTTCTTCTGATAGGGCAGTCGGATGGTCACCTCAGTCCCGATGCCCTCCTCGCTTTCAATGGTCAGGCCGTAAGCTTCGCCGAACGAATACTGGATGCGGCGGTTCACGTTCCACAATCCAACGTGGCGGAATTTCTCGGCCTTTTCTTTTTCCCCGGCGGGTGCGTCCAGCAGATGCGCCACCTGCTCCGGCGGCATCCCGATGCCGTCATCGGTCAGCCGCAGCAGCACATCCCCCGTGGCCGGGTCGGTGGAGATATCCAGCAGAACGCTGCCGTGGCCGCCCTTGGGCTCCAGCCCGTGGAAAATGGCGTTCTCCACCAGAGGCTGCAGCGTAAAGCGGGGGATCATGCAGTCCCGGCAAAGCCGCTCGTCCTCGATCCGGGAGACCTCGATCTCCAGATCGCCGCCATAGCGGTACTGCTGGATGGTAAAGTAATCGTTGAGCAAAGCCAGTTCCTCCTGCAGGGGTACCAGCTTCTGCGTTTCCTTGGAGATGCTTTTGGTCAGCCGGGCAAAGGCTGTGACCATTTCAGCGATGCCGGGCGCATGCTGGATGGTGGCCATCCAGCGGATACTGTTCAGGGTATTGTAGATAAAGTGGGGGTTGACCTCGCTTTGGAGCATCCGGTATTCCAGCTCCTGTTTTTTGCGCTCGTCCTCCACCCGGCGGTTCATCAGGCCGTCCACATCGGCAGCCAGCTTGTTGATGCCTCGGCCGATGTCGCCCAGCTCATTGGGCCACTCCACGGCAGGGTCGGCAGTAAAGTCGCCGCCGCCCACAGCTTCGATCCGCTTCTGCAGGGCCTCCACCGGGCGGGTAATGGCCCATTCCAGCCAATGCTGCATCAAAAAGCTCAGTCCCCACACGATGGCAAGCCCCAGCCCCAGCAGCCACAGATAGACACGGCGCTGCTGTAAAAAGGTGCTTTCAGGCATCACCTGGATCAGTGCCGCACCCCGGCCCTCCAGAACGACCTTGACCGCAAAATAGCTGCGGCCGTCCTTCCGGAAGCGCCCCTGCCATGCGGACTGCTTCCAGGTGCGGTTCTCCACCGTGGAACGCAGCACGTAGGAAACATCAGAAAAGGCAGTTTCCACCTGGGTCAGGCGGCCATCCTCGATCTGCCAGAGCTGATTGCCCATCTCCCAATAGAGTGCGCTGCCCTCGCTCGTAGTATAGCCCGCTGCGGGATCGGTGATGACCGATGGGTCCAACGCAAGGTAGGCTGTGCCGCGGTGCATCGGGCCATGGCCGGAACGGATGGGCCTGCTGATGGCAAGGCAGGCCGGGTGAGAGATCATCAGCGGGTCGGTGGTGAACCGCATCCCATATCCCTGCTGCAAAAACAGGGATACGCTGCTCTGGTTCAGGGCCGAAGAGCTGTTCAGCGGGCCGAACTGCAGGTGCCGGTCGTTTTCGTTGCTCATAAAGAACCGGATGACCTTGGGGTACAGCGGGTTGGAATAGTACTTTTCCTGCGCCGCCTTGTAGGCTGCAATGGTCTGGGTGCCGTTGACCTCTTCCTGTGAAAGATAGCGGCGCACGGTGTCGTTGATGGAGGCCCAGTTCAAAAGAGCATCCGCATCGTTCAGGCTTGTCTCGATGCTGGTGGCCACCAGCCGCAGGTTGAACTCTGCCGCCTGCAGGGTGTTTGTACGGACATATTGGTTGGAAAGAAAAAACAGTGCCGCGCAGACAGCAAGGGAGGTCAGCACTGTAAAAACGCGCGTGCTCCACACGATCTGCCGCCGCAGTGAAAAGCGGTGCCCGGGGCGATCCATACGCATTCTCCTTTCCCTTTCATTGGACAGCTTCCAATTTATACAGTACTGATTTTTGCGGCCTTTGTCAACGGCTTTTTGCATGATTTTTGTATACATTGTACTGTTTTTATTTGTTACACATTTGTAATCTGTGCAAGAAATCAAGAAAGTACAGATTTCAGCATAAGAAAGTGCATCTTTTTGAGAAAGGCCTGCAAAAAATACAGCCCCGCCCGGAATAATTCCATTCCGGTTGGGGCTGTTTTGCGGTATTCTAGTATCAACAAAAGCGAGCGGCTCCCCGGCACGGGGGAGACCGCTGCACAAAAAACGCACTGCCCTGAAGGAGGACAAGACTTATGAAAAAGATCTCTCGTCGTTCGTTCCTTACCGCTGCCGCTGCCTGCGGCGCAGCTGCTGCCCTGACCGCCTGCGGCGGCTCTTCCAGCTCTGCCGCTGCTTCCTCCACTGCCGGTTCCACCGCTGCATCCGCAGCCGCAGGCCCTGTTACCCTGCAGTGGTCGGTGTGGGATAAGGAGTCCACCCCCTACTGGCAGGCCATGGCCGACGGCTACATGGCAAGCCACAAGGACGTGACCATCGAGATGGTGGATCTGGGCTCCAGCGATTACATGACCGTTCTGGCTACCCAGCTGGCCGGCAGCGCTGATCTGGATATCGTGACCATCAAGGATATTCCCGGCTACGCAAACCTGATCAATCTGGATTACCTCAAGCCTCTGAATGAGGTGCTGACCCGCGACACCGGCGATTTCAACGGCACCATCGAGCAGCTGACCACCGACGACGGCAACTTCTACGCCGTGCCCTTCCGCAGCGACTTCTGGGTGGTGTACTACAACAAGGACCTGTTCGATAAGGCCGGTGTGGAGTACCCCTCCAATGACCTGACGCTGGAAGATTACGATGCGCTGGCCCGCAAGATGACCAGCGGCTCCGGCGATACCAAGGTCTATGGCTGCCACTATCACACCTGGCGCTCCGCCGCTTCTCTGTTCTCCATTCTGGACGGCAAGAACACCATCATCGATGGCACCTACGATTTCATGAAACCCACCTACGATATGGTCATCGCCCAGCAGAAGGACGGCATCTGCATGGACTACGGCTACCTCAAGACCTCTTCTCTGCACTACTCCGCCGCCTTTGAGAACCAGCAGTGCGCAATGGTCAACATGGGCAGCTGGTTCATCTCCACGCTGGAAGCCTACATGAAGGATGCCGAAACCAAGTTCAACTGGGGCATCGTCAAGTACCCGCACCCCGCCGGTGCAGCTGCCGGTTCTACGCTGGGCACTGTGACCAGCCTGGCCATCAACGCCGACTCTCCCAAGGCAGAAGCTGCTGCCGACTTCATCAACTGGTGTGTCTCTGAGGAGGGCGCACAGGCCATCGCCAAGACCGGCACCTTCCCGGCCTGCGGCTCTGACGCTACCGCTGAGATCATCAAATCCACCGAGGGCTTCCCCGAAGACAGCAATTCTGTGGATGCGCTGACCACCTCCAACGTCTATCTGGAGATGCCCTACACCCAGTACGCATCGGATATCGAGACCATCCTGAACGCCGAGCACGATGCCATTATGACCATGAGCGAGACCGTGGACGAGGGCATCCAGAACATGAACGATCAGGTTCCCGCAGTTCTGGGCTGATCGTCTCCCGCTGCTTTCTCATCATCTCCTTCTTCATCATAAAACACCGGAGGGCGGGCGATTGCCCGCCCTCCCGCCTTGTCAACGGAAAGGAGGCTCTTTTATGGCGAGTGCTGCTGTCCAGAATAAAACTCCCCGTAAAGTGCTTAAAAAATCGACCCGCGATTCTCTGATCGCGTATTCCTTCATTGCGCCAAACTTCATTGGCTTCTGCGTGTTCACACTGGTGCCCATGGTGTTCGCCATTGCGCTTGCCTTCTGCGCATGGGATGGCCGCCACGCCATTGAATTTATCGGCCTGAAGAACTTTGTAAAGCTCTTCACCACCGACAAGATCTTTCAGGCGGCGCTGAAGAACACCATCGTCTATGTCATCGGTACCGTACCGCTGACGCTGGCCTGCTCGCTGGCGATGGCCGTACTGCTGAACCAGAACGTGAAGCTGCGCAACTTCTTCCGCACCGTGGCATTCTTCCCCTATGTTGCCTCGCTGGTGGCGGTGGCAGCGGTGTGGAATATGATCTTCAACCCCTCCATGGGCCCCATCAATATGCTCCTGAACCAGTTCTTCGGCGTGGCGGTGGAAAACCTGCCCCGCTGGGCTGCCGGTAAGGACACCGCTATGATCACGGTCATCCTGTTCAGCGTGTGGAAGAACATGGGCTACTACATGGTCATCTATCTGGCCGGCCTGCAGGGCTGTAACCCGGACCTGAACGAAGCCGCCGAGCTGGACGGTGCAAACCGCTGGCAGCAGTTCTGGCACATCACTCTGCCGCAGCTGCGCCCCACCACCTTCTTTGTGGTCATCATGCTCACCATCTCCGGCTTCAAGGTCTACGACCAGATGTACATGATCACGCAGGGCGGCCCCGGTACTGCTACCATGACGCTGGTGTACTACATCTATAATGTGGCCTTCGTCAATACCCCGAAATACGGCTACGCAAGTGCCATTGCCATGGTGCTGTTCGTACTGGTGCTGATCGTTACCATCATCCAGTTCCGCGGCTCCAAGGGCGAGAACTGAGAAAGGAGGAAGAAACCATGGCAACCGCTGTTATTAAAGACCACGCTTCCCAGAAGCGCCGCAATTTCATCTCCAAGTTCCTGATCTATTTCTTCCTCATCGTCATCACAGCTTGTATGCTGCTGCCCTTTTTGTGGATGCTGTCCTCCTCCTTTAAGCTGAATAAGGACGTGTTCGGCTTCCCCATCCAGTGGATCCCCAAAAATCCCCGCTGGCAGAACTATGTGGACATCTGGACTCAGATCCCGCTGCTGACCTTTGTGAAAAACACGGTCAAGATCACCGTGGTGGTTACCCTGTTGCAGCTGTTCACCTCCTCCTTTGCAGCCTACGCCTTTGCCAAGATGCAGTTCAAGGGCAAAAACGTGCTCTTCCTCGGCTACATCGCCACCATCGCAGTGCCTTGGCAGGCCTACATGGTGCCCCAGTTCATGATGATGAGTTCGTGGCATTTGAACAACACCCATCTGGCCATTATGTGCCTGCAGGCCTTCAGCGCCTTCGGCGTGTTCCTGATGAAGCAGTTCTACGAGGGCGTGCCCACCGAGCTGTGTGAGGCTGCCCGCATTGATGGCCTGAGCGAGTACGGCATCTGGTGGCACATCATGCTGCCGCTCAGCCTGCCCGCCCTGTCTACCCTGACCATCTTCACCTTTGTGAACACATGGAACGACTTCCTTGGCCCCCTGATCTACCTGACCAAGACCGAACTCAAGACCATCCAGATCGGTCTGCGGATGTTCATCACCCAGTATTCTGCAGAGTACGGCCTGATCATGGCGGCCTCTGTGGTGGCACTGATCCCGGTGCTGATCGTGTTCCTCTCCCTGCAAAAGTACTTTGTGCAGGGCGTGGCATCCACCGGCATCAAGGGCTAAACAAATCACCCGTAAGCGGGGCGTGGGCAGTACCCGCGCCCCGCATTTTTTGCAGAAATAGAGAGAAATTGTTATGTTATATCCTGAACAGAATGAAGCGCGCATGAAGCTGAGCCTTGACGGCACATGGGCGTTTGCGCTGGGCAGCTGCGTGGAAGACCAGTTCGATCCCGCAAAGCCCCTGCCGGATGCCCAGCCCATTGCCGTGCCCGCCAGCTACAACGACCAGAACGACCAGACCACCGCCCTGCGCCGTCACTACGGCTGGGCATGGTATCAGCGCAAAGTCACCCTGCCCGCCTTCTGCGCAGGGCAGCGGGTGGTGCTGCGGTTCGGCTCGGTGACCCACACGGCAAAAGTCTGGCTGAACGGTCAGCTCATTGCGCAGCACAAGGGCGGCTTTACCCCCTTTGAAGCCGATGTCACCGCACTGCTGCACCCCGGCGAAACGGCTCTGCTCACCGTGGCCTGCGACAACCGGGTGAACCACAGCACTCTGCCTGTGGGCAACGAGGAAGGCCAGCTGGCCTTCTTTGGCTCGGACAACGCGGGCATCCCCAGTGTGGAGGCTGCCAAGCGCGCCGCCGCACCCCAGAACCGCCCCAACTTTGATTTCTTCAACTATGCGGGCATCCACCGCCCGGTGGTGCTCTACACCACCCCTAAAGAGTATATCGAGGATGTGACTGTAGTGCCGCACGCGGACGGCAGGGTGGATTACCGCATCCAGACCGTGGGCACCGCACCGGTGGCTGTCACTGTGCTGGAGGCTGACGGCAAGGCTGTTGCAAGCGCCGAGGGCGCAGAAGGTACGATCACCATCCCGGAGGTGCAGCTCTGGGAGCCGAAGCCCGGCACGCCCTACCTGTACACCCTGCACATCACCTGCGGGGCGGATGTCTACGACCAGACCTTTGGTGTGCGCAGTATTGAAGTAAAGGGCACACAGGTTCTTTTGAATGGCAAGCCGCTTTATTTCAAGGGTTTCTGCAAGCACGAGGACTTTACCGCCCATGGCCGCGGCTTTGACCCGGTGCTGAACGTGAAGGATGTGAACCTGATCCACTGGGCAAACGCCAATGCCGTGCGCACCAGCCACTACCCCTACGCTGAGGAGTTTTACGATCTGTGCGACCGGGAGGGCATTCTGGTCATGGACGAAACCCCGGCGGTGGGCATCGGCGGCGGGGCAGTGCTGAACCCCTACAAGGAATACCCCATCGCCGAGCATCACCGGCAGGTGCTGACCGAGATGATCCGGCGGGACAAAAACCACCCCTGCGTGGTGCTGTGGAGTCTGGGCAACGAGCCGGATCTGGAGCATTTCCCGCAGGATGCTTACGACTACTGGCACCCCCTCTATGAGCTGGCCCATCAGCTGGACCAGCAGAACCGCCCCGTCACCCTGGTCTGCTGCCAGAACGACTACACCAGGGACATCACTACCCGCACTATGGATATCGTCTGCATCAACCGTTATTACGGCTGGTACAACCTGTCCGGCGATCTGGATGCCGCCTGCTATGGCCTGAATCAGGAGCTGGATTTCTGGGCAGACCAGCACAAGCCTGTGATGATGAGCGAATACGGCGCAGACACCCTTGCCGGTCTGCACACTGCCGGAGCCGAGATGTTCAGCGAGGAGTTTCAGGTGGAGTTTTACCGCCGTCTGGATGCGGAGTTTGACAAGCGCCCCTGGTTCGTGGGCGAATTTGTCTGGAACTTTGCGGACTATGACACTGTGCAGGGCCCCATGCGTGTGGACGGCAACAAAAAGGGCCTGTTTACCCGTGACCGCCGCCCCAAGCTGGGCGCGCATTTCCTGAGAGAACGCTGGAAGGACATTCCAACGTTTTACTTCAAATAAACCTCTCAGTCTGCTTCGCAGACAGCTCCCCTAATAGGGGAGCCCTTGGCAAAGAGGAAAAAGAATCTTCTTGAGATAAGGAGCTGCTTATGAAGACCTATCCGAATCACACAATGACCGACGCCGAGGCAAGGCAGGCACTGGCCGATGCCTGCAAGCAGGTGGAGACCAATCTGCCGCTGTACACCTGGCAGTGCCAGAATCATTCCAGTGTAAACGGCATCTACCCCGGCTGTGCCAACAACCAGTGGACCTGCGGCTTCTGGCCGGGGGAGATCTGGCTGGCCTACGAGGCCACCGGGGACGAAAAATTCAAGGCAGCTGCCCTCATTCAGGTGGACAGCTTTGCCGACCGCATTGCCCGCAAGGTGGAGGTGGACCACCACGACATGGGCTTTCTGTACAGCCCCACCTGCGTGGCAGCGTGGAAACTGGTGGGCAGCGAAACCGGCAAAAACGCCGCCATCGCCGCCGCCGACCAGCTGCTGACCCGCTACCAGCCCAGCGGAAAATTTTTGCAGGCATGGGGCGCTATGGATGATCCGGACAACTACCGCTATATCATTGACTGCATGCTCAACGTGCCGTTGCTGTACTGGGCAGCGCAGGTGACCGGCAGCGACCACTACCGTGAGATCGCCGCCGCCCACACCGCTACCACACTGGCAAACTCCTTCCGGCCGGACGGCAGCACCTACCACACCTTCTTTATGAACCCGGACGGCACCCCCAAGGGCGGACGCACCTGTCAGGGTTATAAAGATGACAGCTTCTGGGCACGGGGTCAGGCATGGGGCGTGTACGGCAGCGCCATCGGCTACACCTACACCCACGATGAAAAGTTCCTCAATGTGTTCCGCAAGGCGCTGGACTTTTATCTTTCCCGCCTGCCGGAGGATCTGGTGCCTTGCTGGGATATGCTCTTTGCACCGGAAAGCGGCGAGCCGCGGGATTCCTCCTCTGCTGCCATCGTGGCCTGCGGCCTGCTGGAAGCGGCAAAGTATGTGGACGAAACAGAAGCTGCCCAGTGGCGCACGCTGGCGCGGCAGATGCTGGCCAGTCTGACCGCAAACTACGCAGTCAAGCCCGGCACCCTCGGCTCCGGCCAGCTGCTGCACGGCACTTACAGCAAAAAAAGCCCCTACAACACCTGCACCCCGGAGGGAGTGGATGAATGCACGAGCTGGGGCGATTATTTCTACATGGAGGCGCTGACCCGCCTGACCAAAGACTGGGAGATGTACTGGTAATGAACTTGCAGACCAAAGCGGATTTTACCGCACTGATGCACAAATTTCTCGACCCGCTTAAGCCTTATTATTCCGCAGGCTGTGCCCGGCTGCATCTGGGCGATACGGGCGTGACCTACAACCAAAATGCCATTGAGCTGGAAGCCTTCAGCCGCCCGCTGTGGGCGCTGGTGCCCTTCTGGGTGGGCGGCGGCTCCGACCCGGAGTTTGAAAAAATCTACCGCAAGGGTCTTGCCGCCGGTACTGACCCGGAAAACCCCGAATACTGGGGTACCACCGGGGAATACGACCAGTGCTATGTGGAGATGGCCGCCATTGCCTGCGGCATCCTGACCGCCCCGGAAAAGCTGTGGACACCACTCTCGGATGCGGAAAAGCAGTACCTTGCCGCATGGCTGGGGCAGATCAACGCCCACACCATCCCGGACTGCAACTGGCAGTTTTTCCGCATCCTTGTGAACCTTGCCCTGAAAAGTGTGGGGATGCCTTACAGCCCGGAGCTGCTGGAGGACGGTCTTTGCAAAATCGACAGCTATTACAGCGGCGACGGCTGGTCCACCGATGGCGCCTCCGTGCAAAAGGATTACTACATCCCGTGGGCCATCCAGTATTACGGCCTGCTGTACTCCAAGTTTGCCGCCGACACCGATCCCCGGCGTGCTGTCCTTTACCGCCAGCGCGCCCAGCTGTTCGCGCAGCAGTTTGTCTATTGGTTCGATGCCAACGGTGCAGCCCTGCCCTTTGGACGCAGCCTGACCTACCGCTTTGCTCAGAACAGCTTCTGGGCTGCCTGCATCTGGGCGGGGCTGGAGCCGCTGCCCCTGCCGGTGATGAAGGGGCTCATCGTCCGCAACTTCAACTGGTGGCTGGGGCAGAAAATGTTCGACCGGGACGGCATCCTCACCATCGGCTACTGCTACCCGCAGATGTACATGGCCGAGCGGTACAACGCCCCAGGCAGCCCCTATTGGGGCATGAAGAGCTTCTTGCTGCTTGCTTTGCCGGACGACCATCCCTTCTGGACTGCCGAAGCCGCACCGATGCCCGCATTGGAGCGGCTCAAGCCCATGCCCTACGCCAATATGCTGGTGCAGCGCCGGGCGGGCCGGGTAACGGCCTACGCCGCCGGTGTCAACGAGGGGCATGGCCACGGACAGTTCCCGGAAAAGTACGCAAAATTTGCCTACGATACCCGTTTCGGCTTTTGCGCCTCCCGCAGCCGGGAGGTGCTCCATCAGGCCGCACCGGACAGTATGCTGGCCTTTGTCATCGACGATAACGTGTTCGTGCGCAAGGTGAGCAAAACGTGGGAAATTGAAGCCGGGACGGTGACCGCGCAGTGGTCACCCTTCCCTGGCATTGAGGTCACCACCACCATCACCCCCACTGCCACTGGTCACCGCCGTCACCATGAGATCGACAGCAGCTTCGACTGCAATGCCTATGACTGCGGGTTTGCCGTGCCCAATTTTGCACCGGGATACGCCGAAGGTGTGGAAAACAACACCGCCGAAGCCCGCTGCGACGCACTGCGCTGCACTGTGACGGGCAGAGGCGAAGCGGTAGTCATCGGCTGCGACCCCAACACCAGCCTGTACTTCACAAATGTCCATCTGCCTGCCGTGAAGTACCACATCCCCAAGGGGCACACAGAACTGGACACCGAGGTCTTTGACGAAGCGGACTGATGCCGTTTCTCTCCAGAAAAACAGTCGTTTTTGTGCGGCTGTTTTTCTTATATCCTGTGCTATAATGAGAGCAGAAAATGCTGCGAGGTGACATTTATGCCTTTGAATGATCCGATTACCCCGGCACTGCTGGCCGACCCGGAAATCTTTCAGCAGAACCGGCTACCTTTTCACGCCCATTTTGCGGACCAGACCAGCCCGGAAATGCCCCTGACTGTCAGCTTGGACGGCGAGTGGGCTTTCCGCTATGCGGAAAACCTGACTGCACCCTTTACGGACTGGGACACCCTGACCGTGCCGGGCTTTATCCAGATGCAGAGCCTGCAAAAGCCCGGTCAGCCCTACGGCGCGCCCCATTACGTCAACACCCAGTACCCGTGGGATGGTCACGAAAAGCTGCACCCCGGCGAGATTCCGCAGGATTATAACCCCATCGGGGAGTATCAGCGCAGTTTCACCCTGCCGGAAAGCTGGGCGAGCTGCTACCTGCGCCTGAATGGTGCCGACAGCGCCGCCGCCGTCTGGTGCAACGGCGTTTATATCGGCTACACCGAGGATACCTTTACCCCCGCCGAATTTGATATGACCGCCGCCGTCCATCCCGGCGAGAACACCCTGACCGTGCAGGTGTACCGTTTCTCCTCCGGAAGCTGGCTGGAAGATCAGGATTTCTGGCGTATGAGTGGTCTGTTCCGCTCGGTGGAGCTGTTCACAAAGCCTGAGCTGCATCTGGAAGATGCCTTTGTGAAGCAGGAGTTTGCCCTGGATTTTTCCAGTGCCACCGTCACCTTTGACTGCAAGGTCAGCGGTGCGGGAACGGTGTCGGTGGTGTTCAATGGGCAGCAGCAGTCTGCTGAGGTGGGTGTGCCTGCGGAATACGACAGCGGCGTGGTGTTCGGCAAGGGCGAGGCTGACCCGGACGTGGAGGAGGACGTGCAGGATGTTTCCTTTACTTTTACGGTGGAGCACCCCGCCCTGTGGAGCGCTGAGCAGCCGAACCTGTACGAGGCGGAAATTGCCCTGCTGAATGAGGGTACTCTCGTGGAGCGTACCGGCATGAAAGTCGGTCTGCGGAAGTTTGAACGGAAGGACCGCCAGATGCTTTTGAACGGCCAGCGTATGGTGTTCAAAGGTGTCAACCGCCACGAGTGGAGCTGCCGCACCGGCCGCACCGTCAGCCGGGAAGAGATGCTGTGGGACGTGAAAAACCTGAAAGCCCACAACGTCAACGCTGTGCGCACCAGCCACTACCCGGATGACCCGTATTTCTTACAGCTCTGCGATGAATATGGCCTGTATGTCATTGGGGAAACGAACCTTGAAACGCATGGCACATGGCAGAAGCTGGGCGCGGACGGCTCGGACGAGTGGACACTGCCCGGTGCGCGCCCGGAGTGGCGGGAGAATGTGCTGGCCCGTGCCGAAGCCATGCTGGAGCGGGACAAAAACCACCCTGCAATCCTCGTCTGGTCTTGCGGCAACGAGAGCTACGGCGGCAAGACCCTGTGGGAGATGAGCGAGTACTTCCGCCGCACCGACCCCAGCCGCCTTGTGCACTACGAGGGCATTTTCTGGGACCGGGAATATCCCGCCACCTCCGACATGGAAAGCCAGATGTACACCCCGGTGGCAGACATTAAAAAGTTTCTGGCGGAGCACCCGGAAAAGCCCTTTATCATGTGCGAGTACAGCCATGCCATGGGCAATAGCTGCGGCGGCATCACCGACTACACCGAGTACGCCTACGAAGAGCCGCTGTATCAGGGCGGGTTTATCTGGGAGTACATGGACCACGGCATCGCCGTCACCGACCCGGACGGTAAGACCGGCTTTGCCTACGGCGGCGACTTTGGCGACCGCCCCACCGACCGGGAATTCTGCGTGGACGGTCTGGTGCTGCCCGACCGCCGCAACACCCCAAAGATGGACGCAGTCAAGGCGGCATATGCGCCCCTGAAGATCACCCTCACCGATACCGAAGCGGTGGTGGAAAACCGGAATCTCTTTACCGACCTGAGCGCCTACGACCTTGTGTTTGCATCCTCGGTCAACGGCAAGCCAGAGCGCCGCGCGGTGCTCCGGGCGGACTGTGCACCCGGTAAAACCGTGCACATTGCGTTCCCGTTCGCTCTGCCGGAAGCAGGGTTTGCCTGCATGACCGTTGCCGCTATCCAGCGGGCTGCAAAGCCCGGCATCCCAGCGGGCTATGAAGCTGCCTTTGGGCAGGTATGGCACAACTACGCCGCCGCCCGTATGACCCTGCCCGCCCCGCAGCTGGTGGAGATGGACTGCAACATCGGCGTAAAGAGCGAGGGTTTCGAGTATATTTTCGGCCGCGGCAAGGGGCTTGTGTCCATTCGCTATAACGGTGTGCAGCTGCTGGATGATACCGTGCGCCCCAATTTCTGGCGTGCGCCCACCAACAACGACGAGGGCTGTGCAGAACCGTTTGAATTTGCCTTCTGGAAAACTGCGGGCCTTTATGCCCGGTGCGATGCCCTGACCGCCGAAACAAAGGGCGAGTTCGTCACCGTCCGCGCAAACTACACCCTGCCGGGCGGGCAGACGCTGCCCATTGATTTTGCCATCGACGGCGCAGGCCGCTGCGACATTACGATGACATGGCAGGGCGAAAAGACGGAGTTGCCGGAGTTCGGGCTGCTCTTCCCGCTGCGCCGGGAGCTGACAGAAGTCTCCTACTTGGGTCTTGGCCCCCGGGAAACCACCGCTGACCGCACCGCAGGCGGCAAGATGGGCGCATGGAGCTACAACGTCCGGCAGGACTTTGCCCAGAATACCCCGGTCTACCCGCAGGAATGCGGCAGCCGCACCGGTGTGTACAGCGCAACGCTCACCGGCAGCGGATTGAATATAGGCATCGGCTTTGCAGGGGACGGCATGGCCTTCTCTGCCTTGCCCTACACGCCCCATGAACTGGAAAACGCCCGCCATCTCTACGAACTGCCTCGCGATGACAATAAGACCATCGTGCGCTGCGCTGCCTTCCAGCGCGGCGTGGGCGGTGACAACAGCTGGGGCGCAAAACCTCATGCGGATGCCTGCTTTGCGGTGGAAAAGGGGACAGCAGTTCATTTTTTAGTTCAAAAATCAAACTATCGCAATTTGCATTTTTAATGCACAAGCAACATCCAAAAACTGCATATCGCAAACAGGTTGTTGAGAATTGCGCTGCTTTCGGCAATGTGCGAGAAAAAACGAGGGAAACTTTGGCAAAAAGAGAGAGGGCTGGACGGGGCCAGCCCTCTTGTGGGTCACAATTGCGCTATCACCGCGCCAATATCTGCATGAATGCCGACAGACTGCCGCTCGATCTCCGGCGGGCAAATGGCCTGCCCCTGATTGATGCAGACGTAGAATGCGTTTGGATTTTTAGCGGTCATCCGCCAGAACGGATACTTGATGATGACCGGGGTGTTGTAGCCAACACCCAATTCCAGAAAGAGGATGCGCTGCCCCTCGTGGCGGCGCAGAAATTCGCTGTACCGGTCGGCAGCAGTGTGCCAACCCACGTCCTCCACAAAGGTATCGTCTGCACGAAGGTTCATGCTCATGGGTCTGCCGCAGTGCGGGCAGTGGGGAACAAGCTCGGACGGGATATAAGTTTTCAGGATGGTATTCTCCGGTACGGTCAGCTGACCATCCGGTGCAATGATATACCCCTGCGCTTCCACCATCTGCCGGATAAGCTTATCGTTGTCATACGTTTCCTGACAGCAGGGCTCACTGCACTGGAACAGACCGTAATCCCCCTGCGTGTAGAACAACCGCTTTTTGTCGAACCCTGCTTTCTGGAAGCAGTGGTCCACGTTGGTGGTCAGTACAAAGTAGTCCTTGTCTTTCACAAGAGAAAACAGGTCTTGATACACCGGCTTGGGCGCATCCTGATAGCGGTTGACCCAGATATACCGGCTCCAGTATGCCCAGTATTCCTCCATGGTGGGGTAGGGGTAAAAGCCGCCGGAGTACATATCCGTAAAGCCGTACTTGCTGGCAAAATCGGAGAAATATTCCCGGAACCGCTCCCCGTCATAGGTAAAACCTGCCGAGGTAGAAAGCCCTGCACCTGCACCGATGACCACTGCATCGGCATGGCTCAGAACCTGCCGCAGCGTATCAATCGGCCCGGAGCAGTCGTTCGTAGATTTTTTTGTCCATATCTTTGAAAACATTGAAAATCACCTTTTTGATGCTTGTGGGTGTTTGCAGGAACTCTTTCACAGTCTGCACCGCAATCTCTGCTGCAAGCTGGTTTGGAAAGTGAAACTCTCCCGTGGAAATGCAGCAGAACGCCACACTTTCCAGCCCCTTTTCTGCCGCCAGCTCCAGACAGGAACGGTAGCACGAGGACAGCAGTTCCTTGTCTGCTTTTGTCACGCGCCCGTTGATGATCGGGCCGACGGTGTGCAGCACATAGCGGCAGGGCAGATCAAATGCAGCCGTGATCTTTGCCTGTCCGGTGGGTTCCGGGTGTCCCTGCCTGTCTATGATCTCCGCACAGGCAAGACGCAGCTGCACCCCGGCATAGGTGTGGATGGCGTTGTCGATACAGCTGTGGTTCGGGCAGTAGCACCCGGTCATGCCGCTGTTGGCGGCGTTGACGATGGCATCGCATTTCAGGGTGGTAATGTCCCCCTGCCAGAGGTACAGCCCCGGCTGCAGGGGTACTAGGTCAGCTGCATCGGTGATGCCTTTTGCGGCGGTCTCCTCTTGCAGGTACGCATCCTGTATTTGCAGAAAGTCTGTGCCGATGCGCCGTGGTTCACGGATATTCATCAAGCCCCGCAGAAGCTGCCGCTGGGTGTCTGCGTCTGCCGGTATCCGCAGCTCCTGATACTCCGGGTGTTCTTTCAAAAGCACCCGAATGAGGATCGTCCGCCGCTTACTCTGGTTCATGGTGTTCCCCTGCCTTTCAAAACCTTTCTACAAAAACGCAGCAGTCTACCCGTTCAGAAGACTGCTGCGCTGTTTTTTCAGATCAGAACTCGTAGGGAGGGTTGCCGGAGAAGTCTGCAATGATGCCGTGGGCATCCTCCAGATAGAACACCTCAAAGATGGGGTTGGCAGCCTCGCCGTACTGGCTCTTCACGATGGGGTTTGCGATGCACATCTCCTTGGCGGTCATGTTGTTTTCAAACACAGCCTTGCCATGCAGACGGAGCCATGCGTACTCCGGGCTGGAAACGGAGATCTCGATGTTGGGGTTTGCCTGCAGGTCCTTGTAAACATCCTTCTGGTTGTTGGTGCAGAACCACAGCTTGCCGTCCAGCTCACCGGCAAACATGAAGGGGCGGCACTTGGCCTTGCCGTCACGGCCTACGGTGGCCAGATACTGCACCGGGTTTGCGTTCAGAAATTCTACGACTTTATTCATGGGATGTACCTCCATACATTGTTTTTTTTCGGATAGCTTTATTGTAATGCGCTTTGTGCGGCTTGTGAAGTACGCACAATATTGTGGTGTAGTTACCAAAAAGATACCATTGCGATGCTGCTTGCTTTTTTTGCTGTTGAAAGCTATAATGATGCCATAAAGCGGTTTGTGGTATCCGTGCATCCGGCACGATGACCACTTGAAATTCCCTTGGAGGTAATTATGGAAAAGGAAATCCTCAAAGAACTCCCGGCCTGCCCGGTGGAGACCACCCTGACCCTCATCAGCGATAAATGGAAGGTGCTGATCCTCCGGGATCTGATGCCGGGCACAAAGCGTTTTGGAGAACTGAAAAAGTCCATCGGCCATGTGACCCAGAAGGTTTTGACCGCTCAGCTGCGGCAGATGGAGGAAAGCGGATTGCTGACCCGGAAGGTCTATGCTGAAGTGCCGCCCCGGGTGGAATATACTCTGACCGAATTGGGATATAGTTTGAAACCGGTTCTGGATGCCATGCGGGCATGGGGCGAAGGGTATAAAAGCAGGCTGGAAGGAAAGGCGGAATAAGCGTATTTGCTTGCACAATCTCCCCACCCAGCACAAGCTGGGCATACTCCAGCGGCCTATTGTAAGATCATCTTCCCGAAGGGGGAGGCCCAGAAGGCAAGCTGAGCGTTCACGCGAACGCGCACAGGAAACAAAAAGCGACAGGAGCCGCAGAAAACAGCTCCTGTCGTTTTTTGTTTGCAGTCAGTTTTTACGGTTCGATCACATTGAACGCCTTCTCGAACTTGGAGGCATACGCCAGCAGGCGCTTCAGAGCGGTGGCATCGCCGCTGATCTGTACCTGCCCGGCCTGTTGACCTGTCATCAAGGCAAAGAGCTGCAGACGCTTGCAGGTGACGGAAGCCTGCGCATCTGGATGGTTCTCGCCGGGGTAAGACAGCAGGATGCCATTCTTACGGGTTACATAGAACTGTTCATTCACATCTGTCACCGTCAGATTCAGAGTCAGATCATCGTTCTGGGCGGCATTGGCATCGGTCATGATAGCGATGTAATCCAGCAGCATGGCGATGGTCATCTCGCCCATTGTTGCGGTCAGTCCATTGGCTGTGCGCGCCAGTTTGGACAGGTTGCCCTTGCGCAGCTCGGCGGCACCCATCAGATAGGCATTGCGCCACGCGCCGGACTCTGCCTGATAGCCAAGCTGTTCCAGTGCATCTGCACACAGATTGCGTGCTTTCTGATTGGACGGGTCGGCGTAGACCAGTTCTTTGGTGATCTGCGCTACCCATTGATACTCGCCCTTTTCGTAGTCTTTTTTCGCCTTGCAGAGCACCAGCTCCGTGCTGCCCAGATATTCCACCAGCTTCCTGGCGGTATCGCTGGGCGGGAGCGGGTTCAGGTTGACCGGGTTGGCATCGTACCAGCCCAGATATTTCTGGTAAACGGCCTTGGAATTGTGCGCCAGTGTGCCGTAATACGGCCGGGTGTACCAGACCTTTTCCAGTTTTTTGGGCAGGGTCAGCATCGCCGAGATCTCATTCGAGGTATACCCCTGGTTCATGTAATGCAGGGTCTGGTCGTGGATGAACTTATAGATGGCGGCTGTGTTCAGCAGATACTCATGGATCTCCTCGCCCCAATGCGGCCAGTTGTGGCTCTGGAACACCACATCGGTCTTATCGCAGAAGCGCTGGTCGGCCTCGATGATATACTTTGCCCACTCGTTGGCATCGCGCACCTCTGCGCCGCGCAGGGTGTAGAGGTTGTGCAGGGTGCCGGTGCAGTTTTCCGCCATCCAGAGGGCGCGGTATTTCGGGAAATAGGCGTTCATTTCGGCGGGGGCTTCGGTGCCGGGGGTCAGCTGGAACTCGATCTCCAGCCCGTCAATGGTCAGTTTCGGAACATCTTCCCCGATCTCGTAGGTAGGAGCGATGAGGGACACCGTACCGGTGGACTGTCCCATGCCGATGCCCACGCTCAGCGCACCCTTTTCGCCCTTGTCAAGCACCGTGCCGTATTGGAACTGTGCGCGCCGCGCCATGGCGATGCCCGCGTAGACATTCTCGCGGATGGCGTGCTTCAGAAAGCCCGCCGGTGCAAGCACAGGGACCTTGCCGGAAGCCAGCTGGTCTTGGAGCGAAAGGCTCGCATCTGCTGCCTGTGCGCGGTCGATGATACCCTCCACGCCGCCGAAGTGATCCACATGAGAGTGGCTGTACAGTACGGCCTTGATCTCCAGCGGGCCGAAGCGGTTTTCCATCAGTTCCTTGGCGGCTTTCATGTTTTCCCTGCACATCAGCACGTCAAACACGATCCAGCCATGGTTGGTGCGGATAAAGGTCGTATTGGCCATATCGAAGCCGCGCACCTGATAGATGCCGTCGCACACTTCAAACAGACCGGCCTTGGCGTTCAGCTGCGTGTTCCGCCACAGGCTCGGATTGACGGTGTCCGGCGCGTCCCGGTTCAGATCGCCGTAGCTCTGCAGATCCCATGCAGATCTGTTATCATCACCATCAATGATCCTGCCTTCCGCGTTGTCCAGCCAGCCGCGCTCTGCGTTGGCAAACTCCCGCCGGTCGGAAAAATCCAGCGCTTCATACCATGCGGCGTTCTTTTCTGCCGTGATAGCCGTTGCCTCTTCGATCTCGCCCGGTTGGGTGGAGTCCTTGAAAATGTCTGTGATAAAGTTCAGACTGTTTTCGTCGGTGCTGCCTGCTGCATGCGCAGTCAGGGATGCGCCGCAGGCCAACGCTGCAGCTGCCGAAGCGGAAATAAAGTTTCTGCGGGTCATCTTCATAGTCGTTTGCCTCCCTTACATCTGGGTCGATTTTACACAAACCGTGGGCGGCTGCCAGCCGCGCAGGGCATTCCAGTCGGGCTTATAGATGCGCAGGAAGAGATGAAATTCAGTCTCTCCGATGGGAAGCCAGTTCTCCGTGTTTTCCGGCATCGCATGGGAAAGTGTGATATCCACAGAACCGTCTGCATTTCGATTCAAGACAGACCGGTCATTGATGCAGTAGCGATTGATGGGATTGTCGATGAGAAAATCGTCCTTGCCATAGGCGGTTACGGACCAAAAACCCTTCTCTAATGTCTGCGGGAACGAATCGAAATGCAGGGTGTAGGTCTTTTTACCGGTCAGGACTGCGCCGGTGCTGTCCACATCGGTTTTGGGGTAGATGGCAACATCGGTGGTGTTGGCACCCAGACCCCGCAGCGCCACCATGGCACGGTAGGTATATGTTGTGCCAAAGTTGCCGATGGGGTCGCCGAAATAGGTCCACTGACCCATCTGGCGCGTATAGCCCTTCGATTCGCTCAGCAGCTTTTTCTTCAGCTGGAGCAGCATCAGCTTCCAGCGCAGCCCACTGAACAGACCCAGCGCCTTGTCATCGAACTTCTCACCGGGGCCGATGTGCAGTGCTGCAAGCTCCCGGAGTACCGGCGCGTCTGCCGCAGCGGGCGGGTTGGTTTCCATCAGCTGGTTGGCGGTATCAAAAAATTCCTTTGCGTCCATGGCAAGAACGTGCTTTACCGGCACAAAGTCATTGGCAGGGTCATAGCTGCCTGCGGGGGCGGTCCATCCACCCGCCTGATAGGCGGAAAGCGGCATCAGCTGCATCTTATCCTGAATGGCCCGGACGTTGGGCAGGTCCTCTTGTCCGGAAAGCACGATGCGGGCAATGGTCCAGACCATCGTGGTAGGCACATCAATGCGCTGCACCCCTTCCGGCAGTTCGCCCTGCCAGTCTGCACGGGTAATGGCGTAAAGCCCCGGCGTTTCCAGCACGGCGGCGGTGTTTGTCCACGCATCCAGCACCTGTACATTAAAAAAGCGGTCGGTCTGCGGCACGCCGTAGATCATTGGTTCTGCGCCGACATCCAGAAACGCCTGCGTATAGATGGTATCCACATTCGGCGTAACCACCACACGGGTCGTTGCATCTGCCAGCTTTTCCGCATGGATGAACTGGTTGATGGGAGCCTTGTTGCTTGTAGCTGTGCGGGTGTTTGTGGAAGCCGTCCGGGTAGCGTCCATGATCACCAGTGGAAAGGCGTACAGATACGCCTGCTCCAGAAGGTCCTGTGCAGCCAACGTTTGTTGTGCTGCGGCGGCTTTCTCTACGGGCAAAAGTGTAGCTGCGCAGACCACCGCAGCCGCAGCGGAAACGTTCAGAAATCTCCGGCGGGTCATTTTCATAACATGAAACCTCCTGTTATGCTTTTTGTTTTAGGTATATGCGCCTTATGGGAATAACCATTCGGTGTTCTGTGTTCATCATACGAAAAGAATGCCGGGAAGTCAACACTTTCTATGCACGATACGCCAAAAACGTGAGTTTCAACAAAAAGCACCTCAGATTATTGTTGAAAGCTCCATTGAATTGTGCTTTTTGTGAATCCTCCTTGTCCGATGCACGGCAGTATGTTATACTAAAGTCATCAACTGACAAAGGAGCACTGCAATGAGCGACCTGAATCGATGGATGCAAAAACACAATCTCTGCCCGGAAAACATTTTATATCTTTACCGCAGCGACCGGAAAACGGTCCTTCACCGCATGGACGGCGGGGAAGCCGCGCTGTATGCGCCGATGCACAGCGTCCTGTCTGTTCTGCCGGAAGATCTGTTCCTGAACATCAGCAAGGGGATCGCAGTGAACCGCAGCCAGATCGTAAACATCGGCAACGATGGCGTTTATACCATGTCGGACGGCCGCACGTTTCAGGGACGCAAGCGCGGCCTGAGCAGCCACCGCCGCCTGCGCACGGAGATCGGGCTGTCCGACACGAAGCCTCGCCCCATGAGCATGAGCCTGCTGGAAAAATGCAGCCTGCTGGACGATATGCCGCTGGCGTTCTGCGTCATCGAGCTGGTCTTCAATGAGGACGGACACGGCGTGGATTTCATCTTCCGCTATTGCAATGCGGAAATGGCCAATATCGAGGGTGTGCCGGTGGAGGAAATGCTGGACCGCTCGTTTTACAAGGTGTTCCCCAATGGGGACAAAAAGTGGCTGGTGTCCTATGCAGATGTGGCGCTGAACGGTACGAAGCATACCCTCCACGATTACAGCCCGGAGGTGGACAAATACCTGACCATCCACTGTTATCAGCCCGAACCGGGGTATTGTGCCTGTGTGCTGCAGGCAAACGAGCCCTGAAGCAACAGGCGGCGTGGCCCATACAACGGGTCATGCCGCCTTTTGCTTTTGTTTTGCACCGCGCACGATGAGGCCAACGGGGGAAAGGTTGGCGATGCCGGGATGCAGGGCAGAATACGCTGTTAGCTGGGGCAAGGAATTTCTATCCACGCCCTCCGCGAGGAGGGCGACAGGTGGAGCGGCTGAGCCAAGGAGAACCCACGGAATTTCTATCCACGCCCTCCGTGAGGAGGGCGACCCGATTTTCTTGACATCCGCAAAGAATGTATTGAATTTCTATCCACACCCTCCGTGAGGAGGGCGACCTTATCAGGATTCAGCGGGCAGCTCCACAAAAGCGATTTCTATCCACGCCCTCCGCGAGGAGGGCGACATCCGCTCACCGTCCCCCTCATTGAGTTGGGCTATGTATTTCTATCCACGCCCTCCGTGAGGAGGGCGACCGATCTTCTGGACTTCACCGAACTGGTCATCGAGATTTCTATCCACGCCCTCCGTGAGGAGGGCGACCCGCAGCGGCGCACGTCCTCAGCAGCTCCGGCATATTTCTATCCACGCCCTCCGCGAGGAGGGCGACTTGGGCGGGCAGAGCGCCCCAATCATGCAGGGTTTATTTCTATCCACGCCCTCCGTGAGGAGGGCGACGGGGACGCCCTGCCGGGCGCTCCCTCTTTCTTGCTATTTCTATCCACGCCCTCCGCGAGGAGGGCGACTTCACGGTTTCGAACAGCTTCAGCCCAGTGTCAATATTTCTATCCACGCCCTCCGTGAGGAGGGCGACAGGCCAGCAGGACACCTACCGCCGCCTGTGCGGTATTTCTATCCACGCCCTCCGTGAGGAGGGCGACGTCGCCGAGGCCCTCTTCTCGGAGGGTCTCAAAGATTTCTATCCACGCCCTCCGCGAGGAGGGCGACGCGAACACAGCAGATAATAGGAGGAATCCTGCTCATTTCTATCCACGCCCTCCGCGAGGAGGGCGACGATGCTTATACCGCTATGAAGTCCAGCGATAAGGAATTTCTATCCACGCCCTCCGCGAGGAGGGCGACATGAAATCGGCGAAATGCTGCCTCCCGGCATCGAATTTCTATCCACGCCCTCCGTGAGGAGGGCGACGCATCGGCTTTGACGCAAAGGACAAAACCCGCGTATTTCTATCCACGCCCTCCGCGAGGAGGGCGACGGTTGCAGACGCTGGCGTTCACCAGTTTCCTGATATTTCTATCCACGCCCTCCGCGAGGAGGGCGACGGTGACGCTCGTGTTCTTCGTCCCGTGAGTGACGTCATTTCTATCCACGCCCTCCGCGAGGAGGGCGACCGTTCTGCGGCGGCAACATCAAGCGGGCCAACATATTTCTATCCACGCCCTCCGCGAGGAGGGCGACCCCAGCAGGAAGCCTTTATGCAGTCCCCGGCTGTTATTTCTATCCACGCCCTCCGCGAGGAGGGCGACGCTCTTCATAGCTACTGCCGAACTGGTTTCCGTAATTTCTATCCACGCCCTCCGCGAGGAGGGCGACTTCACTGGAACAGGCCCGGCCGGACGAATCAATCAATTTCTATCCACGCCCTCCGCGAGGAGGGCGACTTCTCCGCGCTGCGCTTGGCCAGACACGCCGGGCAATTTCTATCCACGCCCTCCGCGAGGAGGGCGACCCTCGTAGTTGGACATCTCGTCCACGGCGGCGTATTTCTATCCACGCCCTCCGCGAGGAGGGCGACATGCTGTTCTCTGCGGTCGGCTTCTGCGGATGCGGATTTCTATCCACGCCCTCCGCGAGGAGGGCGACCTGGTGGTCAGCATGGCAGGGCGAACACACAGACATTTCTATCCACGCCCTCCGCGAGGAGGGCGACTTATCGACGCCGATGTACAGCCCTCCCTCTTGGGTATTTCTATCCACGCCCTCCGCGAGGAGGGCGACCCTGGCCGTTTTTACCTTCCAGAACGCCACCCGGATTTCTATCCACGCCCTCCGCGAGGAGGGCGACAGGGTGCCCCCTCTATTTTTTCGGCTGCTGATTTATTTCTATCCACGCCCTCCGCGAGGAGGGCGACTTCACAGAGTGCTCTTTATTCTGGTCATTTCCAAACATTTCTATCCACGCCCTCCGCGAGGAGGGCGACTCTGCCCAGGTCTTTAAGCCGTCCAGGATTCCGTCATTTCTATCCACGCCCTCCGCGAGGAGGGCGACCTCCTTGTGCATCTAGTGTACTGCATCGGAAAAAAGCATTTCTATCCACGCCCTCCGCGAGGAGGGCGACTGGCTGAGGCCCGTCGCGCGGTAGGGGCATCATCTATTTCTATCCACGCCCTCCGCGAGGAGGGCGACGCCTTTCGATGTGGGCTGCGCAGAGGTGGAAGGGAGATTTCTATCCACGCCCTCCGCGAGGAGGGCGACATGCGGGCGAGGCTCTGCGAGTAGGTGGCGTAGTTATTTCTATCCACGCCCTCCGCGAGGAGGGCGACGGGCTGCTTGGTCTTTTCGATTTCGACCCGCATATTTCTATCCACGCCCTCCGCGAGGAGGGCGACTGGCTGAGGCCCGTCGCGCGGTAGGGGCATCATCTATTTCTATCCACGCCCTCCGCGAGGAGGGCGACGCCTTTCGATGTGGGCTGCGCAGAGGTGGAAGGGAGATTTCTATCCACGCCCTCCGCGAGGAGGGCGACATGCGGGCGAGGCTCTGCGAGTAGGTGGCGTAGTTATTTCTATCCACGCCCTCCGCGAGGAGGGCGACGGGCTGCTTGGTCTTTTCGATTTCGACCCGCATATTTCTATCCACGCCCTCCGCGAGGAGGGCGACAACCATGCGTGTGTATGGTAATATATAGCCACAGTATTTCTATCCACGCCCTCCGCGAGGAGGGCGACGGAGCTGCTTTTTCGCCCTGTTGTAAAAAAAAGCAATTTCTATCCACGCCCTCCGCGAGGAGGGCGACACCGGAGCGATGTTTCTTCCCCTTCAAGAAACACATATTTCTATCCACGCCCTCCGCGAGGAGGGCGACGAAATTGAGCGGGAAGCCGAAAGTAAGGAGGACTATTTCTATCCACGCCCTCCGCGAGGAGGGCGACAAGGGCCTGCGACACGCCGTTGGTGACGATCGTATTTCTATCCACGCCCTCCGCGAGGAGGGCGACAAATCTCCTTACATCAACCCGTAAACGGAACATGATTTCTATCCACGCCCTCCGCGAGGAGGGCGACGTTCTCGCTGATCTGGCCAGCGATTTCGCCGTCGATTTCTATCCACGCCCTCCGCGAGGAGGGCGACCCATCTTCTACGATGCCGTTTCGGGCACTTGCCTATTTCTATCCACGCCCTCCGCGAGGAGGGCGACAGCCGCGCATACAGCAGTCCACCATCAGCACGCCATTTCTATCCACGCCCTCCGCGAGGAGGGCGACCTGGACAGCCCGCACAAGTCCTCCACATGACGGAATTTCTATCCACGCCCTCCGCGAGGAGGGCGACCCGAAAGAGATCGGGTACAGGCTCCAGTCTGCGGTATTTCTATCCACGCCCTCCGCGAGGAGGGCGACGGTCTAACGGCGAGATCGTACCCGCCGATGGTGTGCTATTTCTATCCACGCCCTCCGCGAGGAGGGCGACACGATGTCAACCGCTGGCTGAATAAGGTGTTTCTGATTTCTATCCACGCCCTCCGCGAGGAGGGCGACCGATGAATCTTAGGCCGGACAGTCTTTAGGGCACGATTTCTATCCACGCCCTCCGCGAGGAGGGCGACAGCCCCATCGTGGCATCCTATCATGTCACGGATATTTCTATCCACGCCCTCCGCGAGGAGGGCGACCCAGAGATTTCCTGCATTGGATGCGATGTTGTTATTTCTATCCACGCCCTCCGCGAGGAGGGCGACTCAATAACGTTGTGATAGTCGTTGTAGTCAGACCATTTCTATCCACGCCCTCCGCGAGGAGGGCGACGATCAAGGCGGAAAAGGATCGAGCCGAGAAAGCCATTTCTATCCACGCCCTCCGCGAGGAGGGCGACCCACCGCTGGGAGCAAGAACGACCTCACCCAGCATTTCTATCCACGCCCTCCGCGAGGAGGGCGACGCGAGGAGTTGAGCGTGGAATATCCGTACAAAAAGATTTCTATCCACGCCCTCCGCGAGGAGGGCGACCGTCACAGCGGCGGCCATTGCAGAGCCAGCGTAGAATTTCTATCCACGCCCTCCGCGAGGAGGGCGACAGGCCGCCCGCGTCGAGCGCGTCCAAGGCGAAAAATTTCTATCCACGCCCTCCGCGAGGAGGGCGACAGCAAAAACGGAGAAAAACATCTCCGCTTTTGTTTCATTATAAAACGATCTGCACAGATTTGGAAGAGCCTGTCCAAAAACATCCGAAAAAACAGCTGCGATCTGCACAGAACAGCTTGAAAACATGGTGCGAAGGAGACGGAAAAAGGATGAGCACTTTCCATTCGCACCGAGGGAGAGGGCTAGAAGATCAGCACGTCTCCGGATTCAAACAGGGGATGAACCCCGATGTGCTCGACCTTGGTCTTATAGTTGTTGCCCAGTTGATAAAACCGCAGACTGTCCAGATCGGGGTCGATGAGAGCGGCAAGCTCGGACTTCAGAACAGCAAACTGTGCGGCGTCCAGCAGGCACTCGAAGACAGAATTCTGCACCCGCTGCCCGTGGTCCACGCACTTTTTGGCGACTTTGCGCAGGCGTTTGCGCCCAGCAGCGGTCTCGGTGTTGACATCGTAGGTGATCAGGACCAGCATAGACGAACCTCACTTCCAGAAGAATGGCGGATACAGTTCCAGATCACCGCGCAGAGTCCGCGCCAGAAGGAGCGCCTGCACGTAAGGCACCAGTCCCCAGGGCAGTTTCTCTTTCAGGAAGGGATGGGTGATCTGCTCCTGCTTTTTGGTCTGCCAGGCTTTGAGAAACGCGCGGCGGCCATCGTCGGTCAGGAGGACAGCACCATTCTCCTGTTTCTGGAAGTGCTTCGCTGTCAGCAGTTTCTGGTTGATGCAGGACAGCACGAACCGGTCTGCGTAAACGGCGCGAAGCTCTTCCATAAGGTCCAGCGCCAGACTGCGGCGTCCGGGACGGGCGCGGTGCAGGAAGCCGACATACGGGTCCAGTCCGACGCTGCTCAGTGCGGAAGCGCAGTCGCGGGCCAGCAGAGAATAGGCGAAGGAGAGCAGAGCATTCACATTGTCCAGCGGAGGCCGACGGTTTCGGGACACGAAGGGAAACGCTTCATGCTGCTGTAAAATGAGGGAGTCGAAGCAGTCAAAGTAGCGCTGCGCTGCTTCCCCTTCCAGACCGCGCAGCTGGTCGAGATCGTCACACTGTTCGATGAGCGGGAGCGCCGCCGCAAGCTGGGCACTCGTGCGTTTGAATTCCTCTACGGGTACGCGCTGCGGGTGGTCGCGGGTGGCGCGTTCCAGTACCCAGCGGGCGTTGTAAACTTTGCCAAGGATGAAGTACCGCGCATAGCGGCAGCTCAGCGCTTCGCTGTCGGAGATGCGGTACTGGGTCTGCCGCAGCAGGACATTGCCGCGCTCTTCGCCGACGGTGCGCGCCAAAAACTGGCCGTAGGGACTGAAAAAGCAGAGGTCGATGCCCTTGGCCGCGCATTTGCCCATGAGTGCCGGGCTTGCACCGGAGCGGCTGAAGCAGACGATCCCTTCCAGCGTGTGGAGCGGGACCCGCCCGATCTCGGTCTTCTGGCGGCTGACCACGACATTTTCGCCGTCAAGCGAAAGATAGGCGTCTTCCGAAGTGACGTAAAGCTGGGTCAAAAGCTGTCTCATGGCGTGTCCTCCGCTTGCACTTCGTCCAGATAGGCTTTCAGGTAGGCCCTGGGGTCGGCGCGTTTGTACAGTGCGGGCAGGCAAAGCTCTTTGAGGGAGCAGGCGTTGCAGAAGGTTCCCGGCTTGACTTTTGGCGTGTAGCCGCGGGCGAAATACTGGTTCATCTCGTCGGCCATGGCCTGCGTTTTTTGGCGCAGCGCGTCCGTCAGCGGGACAAGTTCCCGCCGTCGTGTTTCCTCGTAGAAGAGCGCGGCCTGCGGGATATCACAGGCCAGCATCTCTTCCAGAGCCATGGCCTGCGCACAGAGCTGCAGCCGGTCGGCGTCGTTCTCCTTGGCACGGCCATGTTTGTACTCCACCGGCATGGGCCGCCAGCGGCCTTCGGTGTGCTGCAGCGGGATGCCCTCCGGGTCTGCCCGGAATTCCACAACGTCGCAGTCTCCGCTGAGCCGCAGCCGGTGGCTGACGACCTTCATCCCCCGCGTGATGAGCAGATCGCCCCGCCGTTCGGTCTGCGCGGTATCATGGCAGCGGGTATGTTCCAGCCGCCCCTCTGCAGTGCGAAGGTTCTCAGACCATTGCTGTTCGAGGTGGATGAGCGCCCACTGACGGCGGCAGAAGCAAAAATGCTGGATGCCGGACATCAACAGGTAATCGTCCGGGGCGGACATCAGGACATCCTCTCGCAGGTGACTCCTTCCGGAAGGGCGTCGGATACGGTGACAGTGTAATCGTGGTAGCTGCGCGCCGGGGTGGTGGGGTCTCTGCGCTGGACGGTCACGGCATCGAACAGCTTGTAAGCGGGGGCGTTGCCCAATTCCGAAGAATGTTTGAAGACGATGAGCTCCCGCACGGCCATTTTACCGCGCGCAGCGCTGTGATCGTTTTCGAACATGTTCAGGATGGCCTCCCACAGCAGCTGCAGGTCATCTTCCGAAAAGCCTGTGGTCTTGCGGGCGAGATTGGCGGAAACATAACCTTCTGCACGGTAGAGGGCATAGGGGACGATGTACTTGCGGCCCATTTCGGTGCCCTTTTTCTCAGCATCGGCCTCCGTGGTGATGGCAACGCGGGTGATCGTGACTTCCTGCGGGATGATGGTATCCACCGAACGCGCAAAGCTCAGCTGGACCGGGCCGCGGACCTGACCGCAGTTGAGCGCGCCTTTGACAAACGTGGTCATAACAGCGCCAAAGGTGCGGATATCGTAGTAGTGCTCACACATGTAATTGCGCAGACGGCGGTCAATGTCCGGGTCACTCTTCTTGGCGGCCTTGAGGTCCTCGCTGATGCCAAGAGCTTTGATGGCGTCGGCGTCGCTGCGGTTCAGAGGGACGGTATCCTTGATGTAAATGCGGTAATTTTCGTCATTTTCCTTGACCGTCTCCACATAGTTGCGAATCTTCCGCTTCAGGCAGACATCGGTCACGAGACCGTAGCCGGTTTCCGGGTCGATGCGAGGCATGTTGCCTGCGTCGGGGTCACCGTTTGGGTTGCCGTTTTCAACATCGAACAGGATCACAAAATCATAGCGGTTTTTGATAGGCTCAGACATGTCAGTTCCTCCTTATAATTCAAACATTCTCAGTGGAATCAGCGGGGGCTTTCTTCTGGAAGCGGGCCTGATTCTGATAGTAATAACCCAACTGGAACGAACCCTGGCTGGCGGGGTCAAGATGGGGGGGATAGGATGTGCCAACGCGGATGGAAAGCTCTTCCAACTGACCTTGCAGAGAACCGGCCAACTTTGGATTGCTGCGGCGCAGGACCCGAAGATGGCTGACGGAAAGTTTGCCCAGAAGGTTGAAGACCTGGCTGGGATTCGAAGAAGCCGCATTGAAATAGCGGTCCTTGATGGTGGCATTGATGTTGGAAGAATTTGCCTTGGCCGCAGCCAGCTGGATCTGTTCGTATAGCGAGAACATCCGGCCAAGAGTATAGGGGATATCGTTGCATGCTACATTCAATTCAGGCATATCCAAAACCTCCTTTGGAACCTGTGGATGGGGATGGCGGCGGTAATAAGCCCGGATGATGGCCGCCCGGCCGCGTGTGATCGTTTGTTCGGCGCGTATCCGCAGTTCCGCTCCATTCAGAAGTGTAGCTGGATAGGGGGTGCCCGTCAGAATAGAGCGCAGAACATCACCTGCAAGCTGCGGCGAAGGCTTTTTATCACGCGAGTTCTGGTTGACAGTCTCCTGGACCAGCGACCAGACGGAGAGGGTCTCACGCTTGTCAAAAGCGGGATGGATCACAGTGATATCCTCTGCATACCGCTGCAGCCGCTGTGCAAACACCTGGAAGGTGTCACGTAGAAAAAACCGTACCGAAATACGTGCCGCGTTGGGTGAGAGCCCCAGCACATAAAAGTGCTGGCCGGGCTGCAGATCTTCGCCCATCCAGCTGCAGGGCTGCCCTTTGGCAAGGCTGTCCAGCGCTTTGCTCAGGTCGTCTTCGGTAAGACCATGGTTTTCCGGGATGCCGAACATGGCCATCATGCCGAGGGAGGAATAGCTGGGGGACGCGTTTTCGGCCCAGCAGACCACAGCGGTATCGCCGAGGATACGGCAATGATCCCGGCTGGCCAGCAGCGTGTTCAATGCAGTGGTGTAAGCGAAGGCGGCATATTCGCTGACAGGGGCATTCTCACCCTGCTCGTGCCCATAGGAACAAAATGCCGGGGCGTTGAAGGAAACGAGCGCGGCTCCGGAGCTCTGTGCGCCGGGAACACCCTTGATGGAAGGATGCAGCCGGGCGGCTGGGGCCTGCTGGCCGGTCACGAGACACTGGACCAGCGGAGTGTCGGGCGAAGCGCTGCTGTAGTGCTGCTGCCATGCCGCTCGGATCGCTTCATCTTCAGTGGACAGGATGCTGCCCTCCGGCCCTTCATAGTCGAACAGAAGGTTGGCGTTTCCGGTGATATCCTTCCAGCGGTCAGCCAGTAACGGGTGGGCCGATGCTTCTTCGGGCTTCCAATGGTCAAAAAACGCAAGGACCGCTCTGGCCGCAGGGGAATCGACCCCATCCAGAATGGCATGGTGCAGCTTTGCACAGGCTTCGAAGCACTGGATGGAGCGCTCCGGCTTGCCTTTTTCGTCTGCACCCAGCAGATAGGTGGAATTGTCACACAGAAAATTTGCAGCAATGCCGGAAGCTCGTTTGACATGGGCAGGAACTGCCATTTCCCGCGGGGCGAGCACTTCTTTTTTGCCGCGCGGAACCATCTGGCGGCAGTCCACGAGGTCGATGAGCTGGCCTTCCGCGTTGATGCGGAGCCAGTAGCTGACCTTGAACTGATTCTCCCAGCCGGGGGCTGAGATCTGTCCGGTGCGGAGCAGCTGCTCATAATAAGCAGTCAATGCCTGTAAGATCATGTGAACACCTCCACATCCCGGCAATCCATCACCCCGTTGATCAGCTTTGCCCGGAAGAACTGCGAGCGGATGTTGGCCGGGTCAGAATAATCCAGATCATACAGCATGAATCCGAGGTCCTGCGTGGCTTCTTCCAGTGCAGGAATGTCGCCGCCGGGCCACTCCCGGAAGTTGGCAGGGAACTCGCGGCAGCCAAAGCAGGGCTGATGATAGCACTGGCCTTTGCTCAAACGGCGGCGAAGGATATCCTGGAATTTTCCGGGGTTGTCGCCGGGGGCTGCCTTGTCGGTCATGGTGAAGTGACACTCGATGACATAGTGGACGTTCTGCAGGACCATAGCGGCGCGCTGCTGGATGTCCTGGCTGGTGTAGAGCACCGGCGGCGTTCCTCCCTTGGCGGCAGACAGTGCTGCGGAAGCCAGCAGGGTGGAGCGGACCTCGTTTCGCCGGATGTTGGTGAACTGGATGGGACTCAATAAGTAGATGCGGTCAATGTGGTACTTCAGGCCAGGGTGCCAGTAGATCGCTTCAACGAGCCCTCTTGCGGCCGACGGCGTGATGATGTCGTAACTGACACGTTCGGTCTTCATTTCGGGCCGGGAGAAGCATCCATAGGGTCCCCAGACTTCAATGCGCATGGACATGCGCATCACCTCCTTTCAAACGGTTGTCGGACTTTCAGGCGAATATCGAATTTGCCCATTGCAACCACCTCTTTGCTATTGACTTCTGTTGTATGTTTTTTCAAACGACTCCTTGTGGCTTTAGTATAGCACACTTTTTGCGAAATGCAAGATGCTACTTGTATAAAATCCGAATTCAACCTATAATAAAGGAGTCATTCGGAGAAAAACGAATGTGGATTGAAATTGTTGGATGTTGTTTCAAGCAATGGGGGAAAAGCAGTGGAGTCGTGTGCTCTGCTGCTTTTTCCTTTTCAGAGGATGATCGCCCTGCCTTCTTCGATCTCCATCGAAAGGCCGGTCCTGCGGCTGTACAAGTCTGGATCAGCGAGGATGGCGGAATCATCGGGGAAATCCGGAGAACGTTCCAATGCACCGGCGGCGTCCAGCGAACGGAACTGCTTTTCATAGCATTCTACGCTGTAAATGCCCAGGCGGCGGAGCTGAGCACGGCTGATGTGTCCGCCGCGAAGCGATGCGCAGAGGTCGGCACCTTCCTCAATGGGAAGATAGATCGTGTAAGTGTGGTTATCAATGAGGTGGAACTTTCCGGCAACCTGTGCAAAGGGAAACTGACATCCCTTGATACCATGCTGAAAAGCGTCCAGAATATTCTGCTTGTCAAGCGTTGCACGGGTGCGATAGAAGGATTCAAAATAGCTGTGAATGGCGTCCGGTGTGTCGAGCAGGTCGTAGGCCCGCTCGGTGGCATTCATGGCGTTGACATTCTGCGAAAGCATGGGGAGCGGTGCCAGACCTTCCAGCTGGAAAGAAGCAACGATGCTTTTTTTCGGGTCGCGTCTGCCCTCCCGGTTGCAGCGCCCGGCGGTCTGGAGCAGGGAATCCAGCCCCGCGGCTTCACGGTAGGCGAGCGGAAAGTCCACATCGACGCCTGCTTCGATCAAGGAGGTGGAGACGACCCGGCAGGGAAGCCCTGCCTTGAGCCGTTGGCGGATCTCGTCCAACTGTCGGCGGCGGTCAGCGGCACAGAGGAAGGTGGTCAGGCAGTAGCTGCCTTCGGCGGGGAGCTGTGCAAACAGATCCTGGGCGGTCTTGCGCCGGTTGACCACACAGAGCACCTGTTCGGCAGACGAAAGCTGTGCGCAGAGGGCCTCAGCGGAGAGGGTGCCCAGATCTTGCCGGGTCACGCGGCGAAGGACTTCATAGAGGTGAGCCGGGTCGGGGCTGAGTTCTTTTGCGGTCAGGCCGGGGGCAAGCTCCTGAAGCAGCGGCGTCAAGGCGGGCTGCGTTGCGGTGCAGAGAACGGCGGTGGTGTGGTAGTGCTGGACCAGCTGTGCGATGGCGGAAACGCAGGGCTTCAGGTAATCGGTAGGGAACGTCTGTGCTTCATCAAAAAGAATGACGCTGTTGGCAATGTTGTGCAGTTTGCGGCACCGGCTGCTGCGGTTGGCGTAGAGGGATTCGAAGAACTGCACAGCGGTCGTCACCACGATGGGAGCGTCCCAGTTTTCGCTGGAAAGCAGTTTCCGGTACTGAGCAGGTGTCAGGTCGTCTTTTTCGGTCAGCTTGTAGTCTACACCGGAAAAGTGGGCCAGCACATTGTCTTCTCCCAGAAGATCTGCGAACGTCTGCGCCGTCTGGTCGATAATGGAAGTGTAGGGGATGACGTAAATGATGCGCTCCATCTGCGGCTTTTGTGCCACAGCATGTTCCAGCGCAAAGGCGAGGGACGCGAAGGTTTTGCCACCGCCCGTGGGAACGGTGAGCGTATAAAGCCCCTGTGGTGCATGAGCACCCTGTTCCATGCAGGCCCGCAGTACTTTGTTCCGCTCCTGCGCGACAGGGGAAGCGGCAGGGCTATCAAGGTAGCGTTTGGCCTGTGCCCGGACTTTTTCCAGCAGAGCGGAAAGTGGTTCGCCCATCCCACGCGGGGCTGCTTTACCGTCCATGAAGGTCTTGGTGTCGATGAAATCGGCATCGACCAGGCTGGAGTAGAGCATCCGGGTGAAAAAGGCCATGGTCAGGTTGTCCGGCTGGCGGAGCAGCCACGGCGGCAGAGCGGCTTTGGCAGGGGAGATCTCCTGTTTCCACTGGGAGCAATCTTCGATCCGCCGCTTGGAGCGGCCGACCAATGTGCTTTCGTCGGCAGTGTCATGCGGATTTCCGAGGTCGGGGATGCCACTGTGGTGTCCGGCAATGGCCAGCGCGGCGGGAATGTTTCCGTCCTGGATCGCGGCCTTGGCTCCAGCAGTGGAGTGGTCAACGGGCGGGCCGCCCTGCAAGCGTTGCTGGAAACCAGCGCTATATTTTCCGATGTCATGAAGCAGGGCGGTATACGCTGCTTCTGCTTGTGCGCCAAACGCTGCGGCAAAGTTTCCGGCCAATGCAGCCGTGCTGGTCAGGTGTTCTTCGATGGTCTGTGTGCGGGTCTTGTCATCACTGATGTGCGCGAGCAGCTTCATAAGAGATCCCTCCTGAACGATAGGATACCGTTACCATACGAGAAATGGAAGTTGTTGTCAATTGGCATCCTTCCTATAATTTCAGTATAAATTCTGTTATGTCCCATAAATCGTGCTTCCACGCTCCCTTCTCAAAAAATCTTGCCTTTTCCCCAAAAAAGGCTTACAATAGCCTCGGCAAACCGAAAAGACAAAGAAACAATTTCGGAGGACAGAGCAATGGCTTGTACTACAATTTTAGTCGGCAAAAACGCATCATACGATGGCTCCACCATGGTCGCCCGCAACGACGATTCGGGTTCGGGGCATTTCACGGCCAAAAAGTTCGTGGTCGTGCAGCCGGAGGAGCACCCGGCCGTCTATCGGTCAGTAATCTCCCATGTGGAGGTGCCGCTGCCCGGCCATGCGCTGCGGATGACGGCCATGCCCAACGCGGTGGAAGGTGAGGGCATCTGGGCGGCAGCGGGTGTCAATGCGGCCCATGTGGGCATGACGGCCACCGAGACCATCACGTCCAACCCGCGCGTTCTGGGCGCAGACCCGTTGGTGGTGTACCAGCCCGCCAAAGGGGAACGGCCGGAAGTGCCCGGCGGCATTGGCGAGGAGGACATCGTCTGCCTCGTGCTGCCCTATATCCGCACGGCCCGCGAGGGCGTGGTGCGCCTGGGCGAGCTGCTCCGGACGTACGGCACCTATGAGATGAACGGCATCGCGTTTCAGGATGTGAACGAGATCTGGTGGCTGGAGACCATCGGCGGCCACCACTGGATGGCCCGCCGTGTGCCGGACGACAGCTATGTCGTGATGCCCAACCAGCTCGGCATCGACAACTTCGACTTTGCCGATGCCTGCGGCGCACAGGAAAACTACATGTGCTCGGAGGACCTGAAGGCCTTTGTGGACAAGTACCACCTCGACCTCTCGCTGGACGGCAGCTTCAACCCGCGCGATGCCTTCGGCAGCCACGACGACGCGGACCATGTGTATAACACACCGCGTGCCTGGTTCATGCTGCGGCATCTGAACCCCAACACCTGGGTCTGGGAAGGCCCCGATGCAGACTATACCCCGCATTCGGACGACCTGCCCTGGTGCATGGTCCCAGAGCGGAAGATCACACCGGAAGACGTGAAATACCTGCTGTCTTCGCACTATCAGGGCACCCCGTATGACCCGTATGCCGCCTATGGCGACCCGAAGAGCAAGGGTGCCTACCGTACGATCGGCATCAACCGCAACAGCTTCATGGCGCTGACCCAGATGCGCCCGGATCTGCCGGAGGAGTTCCGCACGGTGGAGTGGATCGCCTATGCGTCCAACGCCTTCAATACGATGGTGCCGTTCTATGCCAATGTGGACACCACCCCAGCCTACCTCGCCTGCACCACCGGCGAAGTCTCCACCGAGAGCTTTTACTGGGTCAGCCGGATGATTGCCGCCATGGCCGATGCCGCTTACGGCAAGTCCATCTTCCATGTCGAGCGCTACGAGGAAGGCGTCCTCTCCGCCACCCGCACTCTGTTGAACGCCTACGACGAAAAACAGGCCCAGGAGGCCGACCCGGCCCGCCGTGCCGCCCTGCGCACGGAGGCCAACGAGGCCATCGCCAAAGAGCTGAAGGCCCGCGCCGCCGATACACTGGATAAGGTTCTCTTTGAACTGAGCTGCACTATGAAGAATGCCTTCTCCCGCTCGGATGCCTGAGCAACAAATAAGGGAATAACAAGGAGCGTCTCCGCACAGAAGCTACTTCGTGCGGGGGCGCTCCTTTGTTGTGCCAGAAACAGCATTTCATAAGGATCTCCCGATGCAAAAAAAACTCAGAATGATGGATATAAATCATAAAGAAAATGATTTTTGTATGCGTTTCATATTTTTGCGGGGGGGGGGATAAAAATGAAAAAACATGGAGGAAAACATTGACAGACGGCCATAAAAGATGGTATCTTATGAGAGGGGCTTTATACCTCGGATGTCATTGTACCCTGAGGAGGGGAAAAACTTTTTGAAACGATATGACCAGGCAGGAAAAGCAAAGTGGCTGATCCTGGTCATTGCGGCAGGCATCCTTCTGCTGGGTGTGATCCTGTATGCAGGGGGACGCTGGCTGGAGACCAGGAGCGTAGAAGAAGCACGCGGGGATCTGACCCAGACGGAAGCGGTGGAAACGCAGGAGTATAACGGCGTCACATACCAGCGCCGGGAGGGGCTGACCTCCATCCTCGTGATGGGCGTGGACCATGACAGTGCTGTGGAGAGCGAGGGCGCTTACCAGGGCGGCCAGGGAGATTTCCAGCGGCTGATCGTCATCGATCCGGAACGCCAGGTCATCCGTCAGTTGAAGATCGACCGGGATACCATGACAGAATGCACCGTGCTGGGCTACCTTGGCAGCCCCATCGGCACCAAAGAAATGCAGATCAGCCTTGCGCATGGCTTCGGCGATGGCAAGGAGGAAAGCTGCGAGTATGCCCGTGAGGCAGTGGAAGGTCTTCTGCTGGGAGAGTCCATTGATTTTTACGTGGCCATGAACATGGATGGCATCTCGGAGCTGAATGATCTGGCAGGCGGTGTCACCGTGACATTGGAGGATGATTTCTCCTCCATAGACCCTGCAATGACCAAGGGCACGACCCTGACGTTGCATGGAGATCAGGCCGAGACCTTTGTCCGCAGCCGGATGACGGTCGGAGATGGGACCAACGCCAGCCGCATGGAACGTCAGGAGGCGTTCCTCTCCCAGCTGGCTTCGCAGCTGGGAGAAAAGATCCGTGCCAGTGAGCAGTTCACGGCGGATCTGTACGACGCCCTGCAGCCCTATCTGGTAACGGATATGGCGCGCGGACGGATCATCAATGAGACATGGAATGCCAGAGCGTATACGCTGGAGGAGCCGTGTCAGATCACAGGAGAACACAGAGTGGCAGAGGATGGCTTCACGGAGTTTTATCCGGATGCGGATTCCATCCAGCAGGCCGTGCTGGAGCTGTTCTGGGAGCCTGTGGAAACGAACTGAAGTGAGTGCCTTTTCCGGCATTTGCGATAAAGGCTGCATCTATAAGGGGTGTGGTTGAGGCGTGAAAGGAGCTTTTATTATGAAAATGAAACGTATTGCAAGTGTGGTTCTGACGGGCGCACTGGTCCTGAGCATGGGCGTTGCTGCTTTTGCAGCGACCCCCAGCAAGACCGTTGCCGATGAGGTCAAGGCTGTGGCTTCTGTTGAGACCACCGGTTTCGACCGCGTTGAGATCAAGACCGAGGAGACCGAGGCTACCATCGCGCAGTCTGCTGCGGTCGTGAAGGAGCTGTCTGCTGCTCCGGCAGAGCTGAGCACTGCTGTGGGTGCAACGAAAGAGGAGCAGGTGGAGATCACGGCCGTTCAGACCGTGACGGTCGCCGAGACCCCGCTGTTCAACCGCACCACCGTTACCGTGACCCTGAGCAGCGCTGTTGTGGAGGCTGCTTACAAGGAGAACGAGGAAGTGGCCGTTGTGGTCATGGTCCCTGTCGTGGACAAGGACGGCAATGTGACCTATGAGAAGATGGTCGTCACCGGCGTTGTGAAGGGCGGCAAGGTCCAGGTCAAGCTGACCGGCGCACAGCTCAAGAAGATCGGCAAGAAGAGCGTGACCATGGTCGCAACCAAGAAGACTGCAAAGGTCTGAGTTTGAGAAAGCACCTTTTGTAGGTTTACAGAAGGCAGTGGCATCTGCTGCCACTGCCTTCTTTCCATTTTAGAATCAATCAGAGGGAGAACGAAACTGTGTCAGATTACCAGATGCCCCCCAAAGAGGTGAACTTGTCCCAGCCCGTTGAAAGCGACGAGGAGACCATTGACCTCCTGGAGCTGCTTTATGCGCTGCTGGGAAAGTGGCGGGAGATCGCAGCAGCGACTGTGGCCTGCGCCCTGATCGCGGCCATTGGGGTGCTGTTTTTTGTGACGCCCAAGTATCAGGCGTCGTCCACCATTTACGTCATCAGCCGGAAAGACTCGGCCATCAACATCTCCGACCTGCAGATCGGCACGGCTCTGACCGATGACTATATCCAGGTCTTTCATATGTGGGAGGTACAGGAGAAGGTGATCTCCAACCTGGACCTGCCCTATACCTACAACCAGCTGGATGGGATGCTCTCTGTGACCAATGCCTCCAACACCCGGATGCTGAAGATCACCGTGACGTCGGAGTCTGCGCAGGAAGCAGCAGACATCGCCAATGAGTATGCTACCGTGGTGCGGGACTACATTGCCAAAAAGATGGCAACGGACAAGCCCTCCATCATGTCCACAGCACTGGTTCCTACGGTGCCGGTCAGCCCGAACAAGACCAAAAGCATCCTGCTGGGAGCATTGCTGGGCTTTGTGGTCAGTGCAGGCGTCGTTGTTGTGATGACATTGCTGGACGACACCTACAAGACGGCGGATGACATCAAGAAATACACCGGCCTGGTGACGATGGCGGTGATCCCGCTGGAAAAGGGCGATGAGCCAAAACACCAGAGGGCAGACAAGCAGATCGGCCTGAAGCTGCCGGGAGGGAAAACGCTGTGAACAGACTTGAATTTCGAAAACTTCCCCAGTTGAGCTACCCGGTCAATGAGGCCTTCAACACCCTTTCCACCAATGTCTCCTTTTTGGGTCGGGATATCAAAAAAATCATGCTTACCAGTTCCCACGCATCCGAGGGCAAGAGCTTTACCAGCATTACGCTGTGCCGGAAGCTGGCAGAGCGAGGCAAGCGGGTGGTCCTGGTGGATACGGACCTGCGGCGGAGCATGATCACCACTGTTTATGGGGTGCAGTTTGCGCCGGGTTCCAAAAAGCAGGGCCTGTCTCACTATCTGGCCGGCATTGCCGAAAAGGAGGAAGTCCTGTTCCACACCAACGTTCCGGGCATGGACTTTATCCCTATGGGCCACGAACTGCTGAATCCCGTCCCGCTGCTGAGCTCTGAGCGGTTTCAGAACCTGCTGGATGGACTGGCAGAGCGGTACGATTACGTGATCGTGGATGCGGCTCCGGTGGGCGTGGTCATTGATGCTGCGGAGATCGCCAAGGTCTGCGATGGCATTCTGTTGGTGGTGAGCTACAATCAGGTCCACCGGCAGGAGCTGATCGACGCAAAAAACCAGTTGGAACAAACGGGCTGCCCCATCCTCGGCACCATCCTCAATCAGGTGGATTACGAGGGCTTTGCCAACAAGAAGTATTATTACAAATCGCATTATTCCAGTTATTACAAGGCCTACGAAAAAGAGGCAGAAGAAAAGAAGAGCTGAACCCATGACAGAACGGTTTTTAGATCTGCATACGCATGTGGTCTATGGAGTGGACGATGGAGCCCGCACGGAAGAACAGATGCGGGCGATGCTGGACGCAGCTGTTGCCAACGGCATCACCACATTGGTGGCCACCACTCATGCAACACCGGGCCTGGAGGAGTTTCCACAGGAGCGCTACCAGCGACACCTGGATGCAGCGCAGGCCTATTGTCAACAGCAGGGGTATGGATTGCGGCTGTACCCCGGCGCGGAGCTGCTGTACAACCCCATGCTGCGGGATGCGGCCAGAGAAAACGGCCTGCCCACGCTGGCCGGTACGGATTGGGTGCTGATGGAGTTTTTACCGCAGACTTCCGCCAAAGAGCTGGAAAATGGGCTGGAAGAAGTGGCTGTGTGCGGCTACTCCATTCTGATGGCCCATGTGGAGCGCTACCGCTGCCTGGAATCGCGGGGCCTGCTGGAAAAGCTGAAGGCCCGGTATCCTGTGGCCTGCCAGATGAACGGTTCCACGGTGCTGGAGCCGGGCAGCTTTTGGAAGCGGCGGCGGGTGGAACGCTGGCTGAGCAGCGGTGTCATTGATGTGGTAGCATCGGATGCACATAACACCACGTCCCGTCCGGTCAATCTGCGGGAAGCCTATCAAAAGCTGAAACTTACCTTCGGCGAGGAAACAGCGGACCGTTTGACCGGGCGCAGCGGCCTATGGAAGGAATTTCGGGACGCCTTAGCACAACAAAAAACGACTTGACGATCCAGCAAAGTGCTGGGGACCGCTTCCTTCTGCAAAGTGCGTATCATGTTGGGGGCGGGTGTGCAAGACGCAGAAAAAGCAAAACAGCGGCCGTTTTCCAAATTGGAAAGCGGCCGCTGTTTTGTTGCATCTAGAGCAAAAATAAAAAATCACACCCCCGATGCGCCGTAGTTTGCCAGCACACGGGCGGAGGGGTCATTGACGTTGCAGCCGGGCCATGCCTTGTTGGGCATCCAGAAATCGACGATGGTGCGGCTCTGGTCGTGGTAGTATTTCTCGAAGATCTCGCGATAGAACAAGCTCTCCTTGGTGAACGGCATGCAGTGGGCCGAATAGTTTGCCCGGCGGAGCTGGAACTCCTCGTCGGTGTAAAGGCTTTCGGTATACTCCTTGATGTCGTCTACCATGCTGTGGCCCACGGCATCGGAGAAGGCGGCCTTTTCACGCCACAGGATCTCCGGCGGCAGCCAGTCGCCATCGAAGGCTTTGCGCAGCAGGTACTTGCCCTTGCCGTAGCTGTTCAGCTTCTTTTCGGGGTCAATGGCCATTACGTAGCGGACGAAGTCCAGGTCGCCGAAGGGCACACGGGCCTCGATGCTGTTGGAGGAGATGCAGCGGTCGGCGCGGAGGACATCATACATAGAAAGCTCACGGATGCGCTTCTGGCTCTCCTGCTGGAAGGCGTCGGCGGTGGGGGCATAGTCGGTGTACTTGTAGCCGAACAGCTCATCGGAGATCTCGCCCGTCAGCAGGACACGGACATCGGTCTGCTCGTGGATGGCCTTGCACAGCAGATACATGCCCATGCTGGCGCGGATGGTGGTGATGTCCCAGGTGCCCAGCAGGCGGATGACTTCTTCCAGGCTCTGGAGGACCATCTCCCGGTTGATGATGACCTCGTGATGCTCGCTGCCCAGATAGTCAGCGGTCTGGCGGGCATACTTCAGGTCGATGGCGTCGGTGTCCATGCCGATGGCAAAGGTGCGGATGGGTTTACCCAGCTTTTTGGCTGCGATGGAGCAGACCAGCGAGGAGTCCAGACCGCCCGAAAGCAGGAAGCCGACCGGTGCGTCGGCGTCCAGACGCTTTTCCACACCGGCGATGAGCTTTTCGCGGATGTTGGTCAAGGTGGTCTCCATGTCGTCTTCCATGGGGGCGGGCACGTCGGCGATGTCCTCATAGCGGACGAAGCGGCCGTCGCAGTAGTAGCTGCCAATGGGGAAGGGCCGGATGTCGTCGCACCAGCCGATGAGGTTCTGCATCTCGGACGCGAATGCGATCTGGTGGCTGGACTTGGAGTAGCCGTAGAACAGCGGGCGGATGCCGATGG
>ERZ791773.40-NODE-40-length-94849-cov-45.936905_pt1 | contig 94849 bp, 88 predicted proteins | sample MGYA00509948_ERZ791773 | MGnify/ENA primary metagenome ERZ791773 (study PRJEB30046, sample SAMN00791987) | human gut metagenome | study: EMG produced TPA metagenomics assembly of the A metagenome-wide association study of gut microbiota in type 2... | reverse complement strand
TTCACAAATCTTATATCAGTTTTTATAGTTTACACAAAACTTGAAACGGTCTCTAATCATCACCGTATACATTCCTCCCTAGGGTATCAAACGCCTGTACAATATCGGGAAAATAACCTAAAAAAATTTGTCTGAAAAAGTGTTGACAATCCACATCAAGGATATTGCATATCTAAAGTCTGCTTGCCCGCTTTAAAATTTGGATTCTATCACAACAGAGTTGCTTGCATCCAAAAGCTTTGTTGTCATTGGCTTTGTAAGATGCTTTCTGCTCACACATTCCCTCACCATAAGGTTTCCATCGGCTTTTGTTATAACAAAATCAGATGTATATGCCCCTTCTTCCAATCCTTGCAATAATACATTGACTTGGAACAACTTCACCTCTTCTGCTTCCGACAATAGATTTGCATAGGCATATTGAATTGCATCATAAGTTCTACACACTCCCTCACACTTTGCAACTACTCGTTTTGAAACCTTTGCTCCTTTGTAATTCTTTTTCCTCATAAATACCACCTTTCTTTCCAAGGAATACAAGAGTAGGAAAATGCCAAAAACGCAATCCTTGGAAGCCTTGATTTTAGGGCATCCCCAAAAACGGATTTTGCCAAAAATGAAATCTCCATATATTCAGGCAACCCTCTTTATCCTCAAAAGGCAAAATCCTTTATCCTCACCTATTTTCTCTTTCAAGGCATTTTAGGACTTCCTTCAAGGTCTTGGCTTGCTATCTATTTCTTCTCTCTTATCTCTCGATATTCCTCTATTTTCAAGGCTTTCTCCATGGTTTTAAGTAAAAGAAAAAGACCTCATAGAACGGTTTTTCCGCTCTACAAGGTCTTTATTTTCTCGTTATTTTATTCATTCCCTAGGCTAAAGATTTTTGCCCCTTGAGGATAAAGGGCGTTGCTTTGGGATATGTCCGTTATTCAAACTCTATATGTCCCAGAACTGAATTAACTTATTTTGTTTAAGTTTCATTCCAATATAGAGCATATTTTTATATAAATTACAATGATTATTTCGACCTACTGAATGGTTGTTGCCAAACTGTTGCCATAGGCTAATTATAAAATGTTAACATATAAAATGCAATATGAGTATTTGAAATTCTTCATATTTTAAGAAACAATATACTCAATCTTTTTATTTTACTTTTGTTATAATAATCTTTTCATCCGAAGAAAAATATATCTTGGGATACATATTTCCAAATCCTCGCACCGTTTCCGAATATGCAACATATTCTTTATCAACTGAATCAATATCATTTAACTCAAGTACAATATCTAAATTTAAATGAGAATAAGTCATTTTATTTATTTTCATTATATATTCTTTAACTTTAATTCCATTATTAAAATAAAGCATCTTGCATATACCACCTGAGCCAACCTGAAAATCCGTCAGCTGAATCTGCTTTGTCTTTTGCTCATCATTAAGTGATTTGACCATGATTTTGGATATTGGAATGACACCTCTTAACATACTAAAAATAGTCTCTTTATCTTCATATATCAACTCATCCGGCTTGGTACGTTCAATAATCATTTTACTATGTTCATCATAAAGCAACCGACTAACTAACTCATTGGAAAGTAGTTCTCGTTCCCTCTCGTCCAATAAATTGCGTTGCAATTCCAAATAATCAATACATTGGTGAATCGATATTCTTTTGTTCATATCTTCAAAAGTAGCCTGCTCTATTAATTTATGTATTGGCTCTAATGTAATTACATCACCAAAATTCTCTTTATTTAGAAAAATCTGAACATCTCCTCGTTGATATTGTCCTCGAAAACCGATATTATCCCCCTTCAATGTCATCCATAATACCTTAGCAAATAAATATACATCCGAAGGTCTAAAATCTAAATCCAAATCTGTTTGCACATTCTCTAATTCAGGTGGCATTATTTTATATGGTCCTATTCGCTCATTAAATTCTGTAAGCCGTTCCTCCTCTATTCCCCAATACAACCCAAAATCAGAAAGAACTAATAGATTACCTAATATCAATATATTTTCCGGCTTAATATCTCGATGCGCTCCATTCCTCTCGTGGATGCATTGTATAATTCGTGCCAACTGAAGCATATCTACTATCTTGATATATATATTAGGGGAGTGTGTAAGCTTATATGGTTTCGCTTTAGGCATCAGATACCATGCTTCATCCATAGTTCGAGGTATATCTTGTGGACATTTCTTATCAAGCACCTGCATTATACCATCAATATCCTTCAACTCATTTAAAGCAATTATCTCGTTCTTAAATCTCTTATATCTTTTTTCCTTATCTGTGCCTTCATACTCGAAAAATTTAGCCACCATAGGAACCCCCAATCCATTATCGGATAGAAGTTCCACTTCATACACAGCCCCATTGCCTCCCCTTCCAATAGGTCTATTCTTTCTATAAAAACTGTACGATTCACCTATGTATTTTTTCCTACCATTCATCTTCTGCACGCTTTCTTTCATATTCAGCTTCGCGTTTATAATTATCACTAATTGCAAAATATATATCTGCAGTATAGGGATAGCGTTCTTGCAATGCTTCCGCATTCTTTTGATATCTTTGATGTAATATAATCTCAGATTTACCAGCGTCAACCATATGCACTCCACGTTTGTTTTCTTCTGCTACCACATAGGCGGTTTTTAACGAATCTGTGTAATATTCTTCTATAACCATACGCACAGCTTCACACGGACTATAACCATCCCCCCCAATTGGTGAATATGCCAATAAACGTCCAACCAAATTTCCGAATAGTCTTTCTTGCTTCTGGTTAATCAGTAGCTCTTTAAACTTCTCTATCCACTTTTTCAGATTTTCATATATGACTTCCCCATCCTTTTCTGTTGGGCAAAACTTTGCTTTATCAAAACCCGAATAAACCTTATTGGCCAATTTCCTCTTTTCTTCATCAATATTTTCATTGTCATCCGCCTTATATATAATACTAACTAATAACGCATAGAAGGTCGGATCATCCTTCATAATCTTTTGCATACATTTCATATGCTCCCATTCAAGCACATTTCTGCACATCCACTCTAATGTCGCTAATTCTGCACATTTTTCATCATCATCTATAAAAGTTTGTTGTAGAATATTAAATATTTCTTTAAGGTAATAATCAGTCATAGAACTAGCAACATCACTTTTTATATCAGATATTTCAAGTGTAGCTTTATATAATTCTTGAATAGAAATTTTATCTTTTATATCATACAGCAATTCTAAATATGTATTGAATGAACCATATTTTTTACACTCATTTATCGCCCATATAAACACTTTATGCTCCGCTTTATCTGATATCCTTAATCGTACATTTCTGCTCCAATACATCTTCTTGATATCTTCATTTTCCTTCACAATAAGAGCATTTTCATAATCCTCTACAAACTCTAATGAAATCAAGTTTGTTAGAAGATTTTTATTACCAGATAAACTTTTAACCTTTTCTATAACCTCGCTTAAATCTATAATTCCTTTTCTATATAGATAGCTTACATAGTCATAAACATATTTTCCTTCTTTATCATTTTTCATTAAAGAGCAAAATACTTTCTCATCAAACACCCCATCACAATAAAACTGTGCCAGAACTTCACCTACTACGTCATATTTTTCCTTCACAGCCAATTGAATTAATCTATCTATTGAATATCCTTTCTCCTTAAATTTCTTGATTCTTGCATTAATCTCTTCCTCTCTTAATATATAATTTTGATTATGTATTTCTGTGTTTTCTTCTTTAGAATATGGAATAGGATTAAGCAACGGGAAATCAGATACATGTGAAAAAATATACAAATAGTCATAAATCTTTTCACCTACAACTATTTTATTCATTACACCTTCATATTCACGCAATACTTCTTGTGGCATACTCCAATCTGCATCTTCAAAATATCTGTGTCTAAATATCTCATATCTTATTTCATTTTTTATCCTGATTTTTTCTTCGTCACTCATTTTTTTACAAATAAACACTAATTTTTCAAATACTTCTTTTTGAATATTTATATCATAAGACTTTACATGCTGAAGTATTTTAATCCATCTGTCAGCGCCCGTGTATGCTCTATCAATGCACATTCTCAGATATTCAATATATGTTTTATTTACTTCATGTACGTATAATTCTTCTGGTTCATCTATTCTTCTGTATTTAGGTGTATTCAACGTTGAACATATTGAACTTGTCCCATGTGGCAATTTAGATGCAATAACATCCCAAGCATTTGGATATCGTTCAATTGCACTCCTTGCTAACTCAATTTTCTGTTCAACCGTCAATGCACTCTCATTAATCCAAGCACAAAAGACCACATCTAACACACCTTTAGGGCTATTACTTATACTAAATTTAATATTATGTGAGTCAATCTCCCATAACCACTCCAAAGCTCTTACAACATATTTCTTTTGCTGAATTAGTTGTTCTACGGCCCATAAAACATTGGTATAGTAATGTCGACTTGTCATAAAGTCTCCACCTTTTTCTGCAAACAAGTCGATTAAGCCTTGGGATACCTCTATTTCAGATTCTAGTTTTCTTAAAACACTTTCCGGTGAAGCTTCGCACAACTCTGGCAAATATTGTGAAATATATCCCCATCTTTCTTTACTGGTAATAGTATCCAAAACTTTTGCTACTATATTATCAATTTGCTTTTGATTTTCTTCATGCCCTCTATAATACGCACGCATAATAAGAGTTCTTATCATCCCCTTTTTTAACGTTGGAGACCACTCTGGTTTCTTTGCGTAAATACTCGCCTCAAAATGCTTTTCAAAAGGGTACTCAAAAATAGGCTCTGATTCTATCAAAACCTCATAAAATAGACTTATAAATTTATCCCACATCTCATCATTTATATAAAGATCCAACTCTTCCCATGCATCTTCTACACTAGCAAGTTGCATATTGCTCCCTCTATAGCTATTATTCGATACTATGTATGGATTTTCTCTATGTAAATACTTTCCCAATTCTTTTTTGCAGTCACTGTATGCTTTTCCTGACATTTCTTCGAAAACCAATACATCTCCGGTTGCTTCAGTCCATTTACCACATAAAAGAGCAGCTATAACCACATCAGAATGGTCTTCTACCCAATCTGGCTTATCATACATCGCACCATCAAAAAGCTTTTTCTTTAATGGCACATATAATCCATGGGTATTATCCACCATCTTATAGGCTTCATTTGCATCTATGCCAAGTTCTTCTAATGAATCTATAATATTTCTTTTTGTCCTTTTTCTCAGAATCAATTTATTTTGTGTATAGCAAGGTTCATCTTCACCATATATAAAAATATTGGTATTATTAGGAATTACCACTATCCTATCTGCATAAAAAAACGGCACTAAAATATTCCCTGACAAATTTGAATGTTGTAATTTATTCCACTCTTTCTCCGACTTAACCACCAATGTGATTCTTTTCGAATTCTTATTTTTTAATTCATTTAAAATTCTATAAGTTGTCTCTTCTCTCGATTTTCCAACAACATATACCTTTGTATCATTTAGAGAATTCTGGAATTTTGATTCAAATTGTTCATCATCAAGTTTGAAAAAATCAAGCCCCATTCCTTTATATTTTGTTTCTCTCCTAATCTGCGCATCAATATCCGCTATTGAATAGGTAGTTATTTTCTCTTTATTTAAATTTGAGATTTGATTTAAAACTAATTCTAATTTTGATTCTAATGCAGCAAAATAAGTTCCGATTTCCTTTCTCATATCACCCAAAAACATTTCCAATGCTTTATCCGAATCATTTTCTTCTAAATAAGTTATTATAACCTGCATAAAGTGATGAATATACGTTTCTGTCTCCATTATCGGAATTTCATAACTCACCATCAAATCATATAACTCATTATGAAGTAATTGCGAAAAATCATATCCATTCTTATCTTTTAATCTTTTCGCTATCCTAATTAGATTATCCTTTGAAAATACGGAATATAAATCATCTTCAAATTTCACCAAAACATCCGGATTATTCACAAAAAAATCCCCTGTTGAAACAAATAGCTTTTGCCATTTATAATTTTCCTTAACACTATCTAATTTTTCTTTAACACCATCTAATAATAAATCGACTATATTATCTTTTATTTTTTCTTTCATAAGCGAAAATCCTTTATTTATACACCAATTTCAAGTAATCACTGATGTTTTTTCTTAATAATTTCACAATATGTGCTCGGTTTTATACTATAATAGTGGACAAAATTTTCTGCACTTCCTCTGACCGTATCAGCGTCCTCATCTTTTCATCCCCATCTTCAACCTCAGGCTTACCACACCTAAGATTATCCGTATGCTCTGACACACAACAATCTTTGTACCAACACTCGCCCATAAGTACCCCCTTAACGGACCACTTCTCGTTTTGTGTAAATTCACCCACCAATGATTTCATCACACGCTCTGTAGAGTATCTCTTAAAACCTGCAAAGTACTGTAATGTCTTCTCATCATCAATCTTTGACAAGTTGATTCTATGATTCTCAATTGCTAGTAAAACCTCTTCACGAATTTTGATTTTATCTGTCTTTCCGGTACCTGTCCATGCCACCAGCTTATCAAAAGCAAGAATCAGGTATTCAAAACAAATCATATCCAGAATGATAATCTTTCCTTCTGCCTTATCTGTTATTAATTTCAACATACGATACTTATTACGAATATCCTGATTATCAACCACATAATCAAATGCAATATAATACTTATCGTCCTCTTTAATGTCTATCTCTGCCAATGCATCCAATAAGCCCTGATTGCTTTCTTTACTTTCGACTACAAGTGCATCATTAAAGAAAAGTTGGTTAACCAATTTCCAGAAGTGAAGTCCTGCGCCGGTATCTTCTGTCCATAAATACTTCATATCACAACTCCTCTTCCAGTGTTATCATATTATTGTCAAACTTCAACACCTTAAAGCTCTTATCAGATACATTTAGTCCGTCGCAATTTCGTAGGAAAAGCATATATTGATTCGACGGCTCAAAATTAATAAAACGTCTGACCTCATCATCAATCAAATTATCTGCATTATCGACTACAATAAAACTATCTCTGCATTGTTCGATTGATTCTGAGAAATTATCTGATTTATAATTAAACAATTTTATATCTTTATATTCATCAGTTAATCGTAAATCTTCTAACATTTCATAAAGCACAGTTTTACCAGTACCGCTATCTCCGCCAACAAGAGTTATTCTATCGTCAAATTCTAGATTGTATGAAAATGGATCTGCTTTAAATGTAATATTCTTATAGATCATCTGCTTCTCTCCTTTCATACTCCTTACTCCACCAGGCATTATAACCTCTCCCTCCGGTCACTATATCAGAATCATTAAATCTAATTTGCACATCATCCGGTATATCAAAAAGCGTTGGTCTGGACATATAAATCTTTATATTATCCATAGTAAAAATTATTTTAAGCACATTCGGACCACATTCTTCTACATTCACTACCTTATCAGGATGCTTTACAATATTAAGTAATGTCTTGCAGCCAGATGACAAATTACGGATTGTACCTAAACCATATTTTGTTTCAATGTGCTTGTCTGGTGTCAACTTCGCCTCATCTACTTGCTGAATGAGATTTATTTCATTTGAGGACATTTCTTCATTACTTGTATTTAAATTGAAATACAAGTCGTTTTGAAGAATCCAGTCCTTTAATTCTTTTTTATCTGTATATATATCTACCATTTGATGTCACTCCTTTTCCACTCAAAGATATCCTTGAAAAATATATTTCGAATTCATAATTCTATCTATTAACCTGCTCTTTATTTCTTTTTCCCCTCATTTTCACCATCTTTAATCCTGTCTGAGCCGCAAATATAGTTGCATCACGTTTATTATCTGATAATTCAAATGAATTAATAACCTTTTCCTGCGTTTCAGGACTCCAGTATATCTTCAAAAGCCTTTTGGACCGAGTAATTGCCGTATAAAAAATGTTATGCGTAATTCGTTCATCAACTTCTCGTGTTATTATTACTTTTACTGAATCATATTCCAGACCCTGCGCCTTATGGATGGAAACAGCATATGCAATCTGAAATGGAATGACAGTATCATCAGCAATACTTCTGTCATCATCGCTCTCCTTTTTCTTTCGTGCATAAAACCGTATTACTGATTTTCCTGGTGTTCTATCTTTTAAGAGTTCTATATCATAATATTGTACATCTAATTCAGTTAATGGCTTGTCTATCTCTATGCTGAACCATATTTTTTCGTTTTCTAAATCCTCCTCAATATCAACAATCGTTCCTTTCAAATTGTTATACAATAAAGGGGCGAATCGATCTGATTCATTAAACAATATTGGATCCCCAACCTTATATGTCCATAACCCCCATATATGTGGCTCACTCTTATTATTCTCCTGAAGGAATCGGTTAATATTATTAATGCCATACAACCCATCATAATTAAGACAAAGAATTATCTCATCCTCAGCCTGTTTTTTATATACAGAAGAATCCAAATTTGACGAATATCTATTATGAACAATATATTCCGTCAAATCTTCATCAATGTTTCGTACTTTGGTCCACAAAGCAAGTAACATTGGGTCATTTGTTCTATATGGCATAGTCAGCTCATACCATGTATATTGTGGAATAAAATACTTTGCCATTGAAAACCAATTGCCAAAGGTAATAGATTCAATCTGATACGTATCTCCAACCAAAAGCATTAGCCTACAATCAATCTTGTTAAGCACTGCTGCCATATCTTCATTGCTAACCATACTGCACTCATCTACAATAAGAACATCGTACTTCTTTGATACACTACTAGACATGGCATACTTCTTAACTGTCATAAAATCACAATTCTGTGCTTTCACTTTTCGCCTCAAATTTTCTACCGCCGGATATGTATTAGCCAAATATAATTTGCTTTGAGAATCCATAAACTGTGACAATAAATTAATTAGATATGTCTTTCCGGTTCCTGCAGCACCATATATAAGAGCCACCTTACTATTAGCATATAACTTTACTAATATATTTTTCTTCTCCTCACTATCAATATTGCCTTTCTCTTCAATCCATGAACACATTGCATTCTCATATCCTTGTAGACCTTCTATCGATTTTTCCTGTAAAGCTTCCATTATGGTCTTAGTGTCAGTTAAAGCTCCTTTTATGTAATAATTGTCGCCAAACTTAGCAATATTTCTTCTTGCTCTATGCTTGTAATAAACCTTAGCATTAAATTTATCAATTAATTGCTCTGCATCCGAAGCAAATTTCTTTAATTCCTTATCCGTAGTGTATAACTCACCATTTGTGCTCATATTTTCTAGAATAAATCCAGCAATCATTTCATGTTCCCTATTGTCTGAATTAATGCAACCATATAATTCTGATATTGATGGATTATGTTGAATCAATGAAGAGGCAAATGGCATTTGATCAAAAGGGATACATCCATACTCCAACTGTAAATCTGATAAAACCGAATTATTTTCTGGGGCATACTGTGCTTTGATTACCTTATTATTCATCGTATGGAGTAAATAACGAATGACATTTGAGCCTGACCTATTATCCTTAATAAATTCACGGCATTCATCGAGCACCGATTCAAAATTATGTGCCTGAGCTTTCGCAAACATTTTTTGTTTCACATTCGCATACTCATCATCTGATAACATAGCAACGTCCAACAAACTAGCACCCGAATTAGTCAGGTAATTCATCATTCCTATATACTCAGCATGATTAGCATCCATTTTTATTTTATATCTAAAAATTTTTGCAAAATTATTTAATTCACAAGGTCTTACAGAAACTGTATACTCTGTCATGATACTTATAGGCATCACATTACCATCAATTTCAATGGTATCACAAAATATTGCCGCCTTGATAGAATAATGTGAAGGAATCATATAAGTAGCATATGCAATAAATCTTTCAAATTTACTTGTTGTGTCATATGCTGGTGTAAGTACCATCTCAAAATAAGTCCTACCTCCAACAACAAATGGTGCAACTTTATGAACATATAATCTTTCTGTCCGATCATATTCCACATGTTGCCTTCTCATTTTCAATTTTTCTACTATCTTTTCGTGAAATAATTCAATTGTTTCATCTTGATCAGTTGGAAACTTTTCTAAATTATGTAATATTTCCAATCCATATTCATCTTTTACAAATCCTCGAATCATCACAAAATATTGGTAATACTTAAGCATTAATCTTTCTGCCCCTTCAGCATCTGGCGTGTAATGTGATTTCGATTCTTGCAAAAAATTATGAAATTTTCTCAAAAATAGATATTTACCATTGTGTATAATATAATCCAACCCAGAATTAATTGTATCCCAATTCACTTGAACATCTTTACCCTCGGAATATGCTCTAACTGCAATATGCTCAATGAGATTCCTTGACTGCGACAAAAGATTTTGAGAAACAAGCGCTCTCGTTACATTTTGAAAATCCATCAAATCCATATTTTCACATAATGTCTTATCTATATCCAATATTCTTCTTTCAACATCCAACATATTGCCTTGCCTCCTTCCTCAATCTATATGAGCGACAATAGTTCATCTATTCTATCAACAATTCTTTCCTGCTCTTTTAACGGAGCTAACGGGAAATACCAATTCTTCATTACATCAAATGGTGGAATATTTTTTATAGCGCTTCCATTGCTTTCTTCCTGCGCAGTCTTCTTAAGGTTTGCATCAAAATAATACTGAAAAAATCGCTTATTAACCGAAGGCACAAGTGACACTCTCATTAACGCTTGATTTATTATTCCCTGCTCAATCTCATCGGGAAGAATGTATGTCTCACCAATTGTTCCCGCACAACTTACAATGATATCTCCAGGTAATACTTCAAATCCACTCATCTTATCATCGAAATATTCTCTGGTTATATAGTATGTTCCAAGTTCACTATTTTTTTGAATTGCATGTTGTTGTTCATACACCTTAACTGTATCATCAGATTTTGGAACAAACATTGCTTTTGTCAAAGCACTTCCAAAAGGTCCCTTCTTAAATAATCCAATTTCACCAAACCTTACCCATTTCCAATTAGTTGGTAATTCATATGGAACTTCGTCATCTAACTCTTTTATATTTTTATCTTCACGACCTTTTCTGTCCTTCACAATCTGCTTTTTCTCTTCAATCACAGATACATATAATTCTTCTGCAGTTCCATCCTCTGGAAGTTGCTCTGTGAGTTTTCCCTGAATTCCTGCATCAATAATCTTTGATTTTAAAACTTCAAGGTTCGATAAATACTGTTGCTGCAACATATCAATAACATCTAGCAATTCAAATGTTTCTTTTATTTTTTTTACAATCCTTCTCTGCTCTTCCACTGGTGGTAATGGAATAGGACTCATCTTAAGATAGTCCTTACGAATTCGTTGCTGACCAACTACTCCCGTAAACGATTCCACCCCTCTAAGAATAAAATTCTCGGTTTTCAAGAAATACAGTAGGTATTCTCCTAGTAAAAGAGTTCTTTCTGAACGAAGTATAATTAATTCTGTTGTACATGCACCTATTCCATTATGCAAATTTTGAAAAATTACTGATTTTCTATTTTGAAAACAAGGAGTAATCTTTGCTACACCAATGTCTCCTTTTCTAAAATGATTATACCCTTTCTTTATTTCTCCCCATTTTTTTACTTCAAAAGAATGTTGGTTTTGAAATCCTTCTGTCACCAAAGCCATTGGGACAAAGGAAGCCGCTTCTTCATCATCAAAATCATTTTTAGGATTAATTTTAGCTATGTTTCCTATGCGTACCCACTTCCAATTATCAGGAATTTTAGCAAAAATTTCATCTTTTTCTACTTCAGGTAACTCCTTATTTGCAACATATTTCCTTATATTGCTATACAATAAATCAACATTGCCATCTGTTTTATTTTGACTCACTAAATCTCCCTGGTATGCCAATTCTAGAATTCTCTTCCTAATAGCTACTGTATCTATCAAATCTCAATCCCTCCCAACATGTTCTTGAGTTTAGAAACAGCTTCTGCTATCCCATCAGATTCAACCTTCATATCTTCAAGCACTTCTGCTATAGTCCTCTCATCTTTTTTTTCCAAATCAATCCATTTGAAATCAAGATTGTCTGCATTCTTCACTTCTTCTTCTGAAAAACATCTCCATCTTCCATTAGGATTCTCAGCACTATATGTTGCAACACGGTCTTGTATATGTCCACTACAATAACAATTCACAAAATCCTGCAAATGTTCCCTTGTCATTGGTTTTTCAGATAAAGTATGTTTAATTCCAGTTCTATAATCATATACCCAAATTTGCTTCGTTGGCTTTCCCTTTTCAAAGAAAAGAATATTAGTCTTAACTCCATTTGCATAGAATATGCCAGTAGGTAATCTAAGTATTGTGTGCAAATTAAAATTTTTTAAAAGTCTTTCTCGAACATTCTTAGTCGCAATATTGTTAGGCTCTCCATCAGTAAGAACGTTGTCAGGCAATACCACCCCTACACGTCCACCTGACTTTACAATTGACATAATATGCTGCAAAAAGTTAACCTGATTATCATTTGTTTTAATAAATTCCGGTCTATTTGCTGCAACTTCCACACTCCCTTGAGGCCTTGTTCCAAATGGTGGATTAGCTAAAATTACGTCATACATCTTATCCGACGTATCTATAAGAGAATCCTTGTATTCAATAGGGCTTCTATTTACACCAATATCATGAAGATAAAGATTCATTGATGCAAGCGTAACAACAAGTGCTGTATTATCCGCTCCATGTAACGCTTTGTTCTTCAAAAACTTTTGCTTCTCCATATCCTTACTTTGATTTTTCATATGTTCATATGCAGCAAGAAGAAAACCACCAGTTCCACATGCCGGATCTGCCACAGTTTCATCAATCTTTGGATCTACTACCTCCACAATTGCCTGAATCAGAGCTCTCGGTGTAAAATACTGACCTGCACCAGTTTTTTTATCTTGACCATTCTTTTCAAGGATTGATTCATAAATAGCACCCTTTAAGTCACCTTCCATCATATACCAATCCTCTCCGGCAACCATCTCGATAACCTTTGCAAGCATAACCGGTCTGTCAATCTTATTACTGGCTCTTGTGAATATTGTTCCGATAAGACCTTCTTCCTTAGAGAGTTCATTAAGAATTTCTTCATACTTATCTATAAGATCCGTACCATTAAGATCGCACAAATCCTTCCACTTGTAACCTTCCGGAATAGAACTACCAAGTCCTAATTTTTCTTTTTCATTATCCATCTTCAAGAATAAAATATATGTAAGTTGTGTTATATAATCTGTAAATCCAACACCTGCTGCCGCCATTACATTTGCTATATCTCCAACCTTTTTTATTAACGCTGCTTCACTCTTCTGATTTGCCATACTATGCCACCTTTAATATAAATTTTGAAAGCGTCTGAATCTCGTTTGCCAACGTAGCACCACTAAAACTCTTAACTGCTCTCTTCCATAATTCGGTATCAGTTTCATTCAATTCCATGACCGTGATTGCACCATCATTAATGATATATTCTGCAATCTGTTGCATGATATTCTTCTGATCCTCTGTAAGAACGCGTTGTGCCTGACCACAATACAAAGTAAATCGCTGTGCATATCCATTAATAAGACTTGTAAGCTTTGAATTCTTTTTATATGCGTATCGTACAATTTGAATTAAATTCGTAAGAACATTTACGTTTTCTTTGCCATCAAGCACATCCACATCACCCTGTTCATCCAAAACCTTATAATTCTTCCATATCTGATATATACCATATTGTCTGCTCTCAGCTAACAATCTGTCTCGAAGTTCTACGAGCATCTCGTGTGTGATAACTGTATCTTCTGAATTATAAATAATGCGCAGTGCTTCTATACTATCTTTCTTATCATCAAGATATTTTTCAAAATTTTTAATATATGTTCTCGCTGATTCTTTTGAGAACCCCGTATAAAGCAGTTTATCCTTGTCATGACTTTCGACCACATAACCTCGTTGCATTTCTAGCAATTTATTTCTTGCCTGCAAATTTCCTATAAGACAATAAATCAGTGCCATTCTTTCTGTGTTATCATGCGATGGACTAATATATTCGACCAGTGTTCCTTTCGCAAATGCCGTATTTATATCATTTGCGAGCTTTCTAGGTGCAAATCCATAATTCGTAATAAAATAGTCAAGATGCCTGCTAAATAATATACTTTCTTCATAACGTCTATTAATTGTTGAACAATAATCTCTAAGAAGCATAAGATTATCATCACTTACTTCATTATGAGCCAGTCTCTCAATCAAATGCTCCAAAGATAAAGCTCTCTTTGGACCTTGACCTGCACCCGGCTTAGGAATATTTTTCTCTGATTCTGTTACACCAACTGCATCCACGATATAATAACATTCTTTAGTATCCGCATTTGGTGTCACTTCCTTTAGCTTATCATCACTGATAACACGACAGCCTCTACCTTTCATCTGTGTATAAAGCACATCCGAATGAACATCCTTCATAAACAACACAACTTCCAAAGGCTTAATATCTGTTCCTGTCGCAACTAATGTTACAGTAACAGCAATTCTAAAATCCTTTTCAGTTCTAAAATCTCTGATAAGCGTGTTGGAATCACCAGCAGAATATGTAATCTTCTGTACAAAACTCTGTGGCAACTCATCATTTTCAAATTCCGTCTTAAACACTTCATGAGCCATTTCTACAATATCTGTCGCGTGAGGATCACTCTTTGCAAAGATCAGTGTCTTTGGAATATACTCCCACTTCTTCTCTCGTTCAGGATACAAATCTTCATAGATAGCCTTCTTATATGCCATCAACACTTCTCTTATCTGATTCTTATTGACTATAGACCTATCCAGTTCTGTAGAACCATATTCCACTGTAGTCTGTGCACCATGCATTTCTGACTTACCATTTCTCTTTGCTGTTTCAATAACCTTTGAACCCTTTTCAATCGTTCCACCATGCTCAGTAACATCTGTAATAATTCTATAAATTCTAGGTGGAACATTTACACCATCCACAACCGAATCATCATAGGTATACTGTTCAATAATGTTATTATTAAAATAGGCATATGCCTCTGGTGTTGGTGTTGCAGTAAGTCCCAACACTATAGCACTAGAGAAATAATCTAATACTTTTTTCCACTTACCATAAATTGATCTATGACATTCATCCACAATAATAAGCTGAAAATAATCCGGAGGAAGTTTCAAATCATCGCCAAGTTCCACAACTTCATTGTTATCTTTTTCTTCAGCATTCTTAGCAATTTCATCCTCTGCATCTTCGTTGCCTTCCTGAATATCTTGTCCAATAAGAACTGCAAACAATTTCTGAATTGTAGAGATTACAATATCACTCTTAATATCAGCTTCCTTCTTCAAGCGATTGATGGTATATAAATTTCCCATCTTCATCTGTTTCTCTGTTTTATCAAATAAGCTAAACTCTGTTTCCGTTTGTCTTGCAAGATTATTACGATCCACAAGAAAAAGGATTCTCTTTGTAGATGTATAGTTTAACAATCTATAAGAAGCCAAACATGCAAAATATGTCTTTCCAGAACCCGTGGCAAGTACTGCGAGATTCTTTTTATTACCAAGTTTTACTGACGTTTCAAATTTAATCTCAGCATTGTATTGACAATCACGTAGTCCACGCTTTTCAAGTAACGGAAGTGCACCATACTCAGACTTCTTCCCAACCATCTGAAGCATTTTCTTTGGTGAATGCATCTGAGATAATTCTTCGTACTCACTATCTTCGATAAGCATATTTTTGAAATATATTTTATTTCCATTTGCCATATAAACTAATGGTATAAGCTTCTCAAACCACAACGCGTACCAAGACTGTGGCGACACTGCATAATCCTCTGCCTGCTTCTTTACATCATCTCCAAGAGGATTTTCTTCTCTTTTTGCTTCAACAACAGCTATCGCTTTTCCATCTATAAATAAAAGATAATCGCTCTCTGTATTACCAACCATCAAAGCTTCCTTTACAGCAACAGTGCTATTAGATAAATATTCATTTCTTGAAACGATGTCCCAACCGACATTTCTTAACTGTTTATCTATTTTTACTCGTGCCTTTTCTTCAGGTAACATAAGCCTAGACTCCTTTCTACTTAGTATTCTTACAATACATGTCTTAATTTCTGGACTTAATATATTTTCCTGACTTAATTCTTTGATCAACCGGTTTAATTGCATCTGCCGGAATCAGCCATGTTTTTCCTTTTTTAATGACGCCTTCTATTCTTCCTTCTGAGCAAAGAACACCAATACGTCTAGAAGTAATATTCCATTTTTCTGACATTTCAACTGTTGTCATGTATTCCATAAATCTTGCCTCCATACGAACACACAATATGCCAATATCATTTTAATCTTTTATCGGAATAAAATCAAACAAAATTTTATTATATGCTACTAAAAATTCGAAAAATAATAACCAATAATTATTCTTTCATTAATATGTAACGGCAAGCACTAACTATAATTAGATACCTGCCTAAATCTGCTGAGTTTACCTGCCCATATTCCAAAGCTTTTCATTGTTGTAATAATTCACATTCTGCTCCTCAACCGACTTCTTATCCATCGCATCCACAATGCTCATATAATCATCATATAATTCCGAACTATACATTTTCACATTAAGCTCTTTTAACACCAATGAATGCAGTTTCATATCTGCTTCAAAATCATCAATAGAAAATTGGAATAGCTCTGCTTTCACCTTTACCGGCACATTATCATATCTGCCATAATCATTACGAATAACAGTTGATATTTCTTTTGCCCATTCCTTCATAGTTGCCGGTCTTTCAATAAATGGTTCCATGACAGCCACCTCTTCTACTGTTGATTCCAGTATTGAAATATCCTGAACCTCAAGATCTTCTGCGGGATTCTTTTCAATTCCAATTGTTTCTTCTGCCTCCTTTACCACTACAGCATCCTGAACATTTTCAACTGCTTCCACAGGCATAGCACTTTCACGTTCCATCATTTCATTGAATTCCTCAAAAGATAGAATTGGCTCTTTTACCTGTTGTAAGGTAAGTGTAGAAGCCTTTCGATACTTTATCTCTTCTAAATAATTCAGATATTCCCACTTGTGCGAATATACTAAACCATCAATATTATTGAGAGTATCCTTCCATAATTCATTCGCCTTCTCGCAATTTTCTTCCTGTAATTTTTCAATCTGCTTTCGTTCGAATTCTTCCTTTGTTAAAATTGGATTCGATAACTCTCCAATGCTTTTAGAATCAAAATCGACAATCTTCTCCGCCATCAGATACTCAGCATACTCAGGATTCCAACTCTCAGAATTAGAATTTGCCATAAAATACTCAAATTGAATGCTATTTCGTTCAAGTGCCAATTTTCTCTTTTTCTGGGACAGTTCTTCTTTACTTTTCTGCTCTGCTCTTTCCAACGCCGCTTTACGTTCTGCTTCAATTCTGGCTTTTTCTCTTGCCTTTTCTTCTGCCAGCCTCTTGGCTTCTGCGACTACCTTCTCCTTAATAGCATCATCAATTCGTTCCATTAGCTCTGCTTTTCCATATCCATCTCCAAGCTTATTGCCACGGATACCCCGCTTCATATCCGGCATAGTAAATGTTACTGTTTTATCTGTTACACGAATCTCCCAACCATATATATTGATCAGACATTCCACCAGCTGATCAAATGATTTTACCGCCGGTATCAACTTATCAATGGTATTTCGTATCAGCTCTTTATTTGAAGTCATTCCAACACCATCCTTAGCATTGGATTTCATTAATCGTTTCTCTACCCAATAATCATCACGATGCTTTTTCGTAAGGAGATCCACCTGCTCGTATCCCTGAATCAAACATTTTCTCATTACCCACTTTTTAGCATAATGCATCATTTTTCCTGTACTTCTATGCTTACATCCCTGCTTCCACTCACAGGGCTTATAGTGCCACTGCTCCTGTTTCCCTGCGTATTTCCTTACGGAATTTAGCACAATATGGACATGCATATTTTTGCTGCCATGATGACCATCCGGATGTGCTGCAATCACTGCCTGATGCCCTGGAGCAAAGACGCATAACCACTCTTTTCCAAATGCAAGAGCTTCTTCCATCGTTATATTATCTGTGGGATCAAAGGAAATAATATAATGATGTGCTTTCACATCCTTCACTGCATTATTCTTACCATAAAACCGATTCGTCTCAATGCATTCTGTTCCAAAAGTATCCACCTCACAGTTCACACCCTCAATCAAATACTCTTCCCGTTCCATAATCCTTCCCTTTTCATCGAAAATCGGTTTGTTGGTGTATTCATCAAACTGACAGGTTAGATATTCTACAGCAGATGAATAATAACGGTTCTTAACCGGAATATGCTTTAATATAGCCATTTAATCACCCACTTTCTTTGCCGCTCGCTGTACTTTTTGTTTTCTTTTGATATTTCTTGCCACAGACTACATCCTCAAGTGCCGGTAGAATCCGAAACTTCAAATTCAAAAGCTCCCTGCAGGCCTCTCTAACTTCGCCTCTAAGACTATCCGATATAAATCCCTGGTTGAAACACCTTGCAATCTGGTTCAAATTTGAACCGATCTTACCAAGCTGCATAGAATATTCCTGTAAAAGTGTGGTATCTCCATAACACGGAAGACGTCTTCCAAGAGCACTTCTCCTGATAAACTCCGATGTGGTAAGACCTGTCTTTCTTGCCTTTTGTTCAATGATTGCCTTATCATCTTTGGATATACGCATCTCGATACGTGTCATGGCTTCTTTCTTTTTATCTGTGTCTTTTATCATAATTTACAATTCTCCTTCCATTGATGGTGCAGACATTAAAGTCATTTCACTTTATCTGCTTATTTAACAGTTACAATTTTATTAATGCCGGATACGGCAATATTTTTCGCCGTCGCTGTTGCTCCTCCCTCCGGTTATACGCTCGCTCCCCTATGGTCACTCACGGATAACTCGCTTCGCTCGTGATACACTCCACTGCGTTTCGTGGATATCGTAAACCGTGAAATGTTCCTGCACCACAAAACGGCTATTCGCCAGTGGTGCATATGGACAAATTTGTTAAACGCTTTGTCTTACAGAAATCACCTATATTCTATTTCCTATTGAAATCTTTCAATAGCCATTGCATCTTTTTCTATAAGAACTCTTTCATTCCCTGATGAAATCCTGTTAAAGCCGACGGGTGCTCCATTAAAGTCGCTATTAGTAGAGCAAGTTCCGCCCTGTGTGTACACAGGGCAGAACTTGTTGGGGATTGCATCCCCAAGCCCCAGCTATCCCCGCCTGTGAGCTAAAAAATCCAGCTTTTTAAGCCGGATTTTTCACTCTTCGGCTTGACAATCCCTGTAAGACATTTCATCCAACTTATATTATTCCAATAAAAAACTGCCTTACATTTTGGCTAACAATGAACCTTTTGTAAGACAGTCTGGCTTACACCTTTATAAGTTTTTCTCTTATTTTTTGATTAATCCTCATCATCAAACAAACTTCCAAGAGCATTTCTTGTATCATCATCCATAGATTTACAATTATCCGCCTCGAGGTCTTTCACCTCAGCAGCTTGTGTTTTTTCCGTCACACTACTTATGGAATTCAATGCAGTTTCAGACGAATATAATTGTTGTGGATATGTCACCTGCAACGGATTCTGAGTTTGTCCAATCATTGCAAGAGAACTGGCAAACATTTGATTTACCATAGATTGCATCACTTCTTTTACAGTATCCGAAAATATTTCATTTTCTTTTGATATCGCCTTCTGAATTTCATATTGCATTTTCAGATAATAGTCCGCTTCTTTATTATCGTGAATGACAGATACCAATGCTGATTTGAGGAGGGCAGTTTGACCACCCTCCTCAGCTGCATTTTCATCTAACCATTCCATGATTTCTCTATCCTCTGCATGTTTCGGATTCAAACGAAAGGTAATAGAATTTTTCATAGTGCCTCCTATCCGATATTATCTGCAAGATAACGATAACCAATTGCATTTGCTTTCACATCTGTAACATATTGAATATTTCTTCCCTTAGTTCTTCCAAACTTTTTCATCACGCTGGCACCACCACCCACATAGATGATATTTTCATGCTTCAAATCCACCTTGATTTCCCTAAGCTTTGCTTCAACATTATCAGCATATTCCTGCAAGCCTTTTTCAATGATTGGGATAAACTCATCATTTACACTAATCCCTTTAATATAATCTGTAATATCTTCCTCAGGAATTTCACAATGCACTTTTGGAAGACCATCCTTTTTAATTCGTTCAAAGGCTGTGATAAGTCCCACTTCATATGTGTAGGCATCCTTATCTATTGGTACCTTATCCTTTACACTTAAAACATCCATTGTCCAAGAACCTAAATCCACACATCGAAGTCTGTTCATATCTCCAATACGATTTGCAATCGCCGCATAGCACTGAGCATAGATTTTCACCTTATCCAGATAAAAACAATAATGCACACCCTCAAAGTTAAAGGAAAGCTGTTCCTTGTGCCATAGATATTCACGAAAAGCTTTTCTCTCTGCACCAAACATCGTAAGTGGTACACCGGCATATAGTTCAACATGCGTTGTCTTTTCACGCTTATGATAGTTAAGCTCCTTTGCAATTCCTGCAAGCGTCAAGAGAAAATAATTATCGTTTTCTGTCTTGGTTGCCTGCTTTCCTAATCTTCCCTGACCGATAATATATTTCCTGCCACGATACTCTAATAATCCGTTATTAGTAAGCGGCGTGTAATCTACATGTGTGACAAGATTCTCCATAAAAATGTGTTCTCCTTTTATAGAGCTCCATCCATGATCTAATGCTATTTTAATCGGCACGTTTACATCCACATGCTCTCCCTGCATAATAAGTCCATCAACTGCGTAGTAGTTTATATTTCTTTTTTCTGTCATAATTGCCTCTCTTTCCTTGATATATTATTCAATCTTTTAATGAAATTGATTTACAATTTCAGCAAAAATTATCTCTTCTGCCATCATCCTGGCTTGTTCTCTAAGCTTCCACATTTCCATTGTAGAATCTGAATGTTCCACTTTGCCTTTTAGATATTTATCTGTAATCTCATCAAGAATCCTATACGCTTCTTCGTTTACTTCTGAAGCTTTCTCTCTTAATCTGCAACATCTTTTTAGGCTAACATATCTCTGCAGATACTCAGATTTCATATATTCCATCCAAAGAAGTCCATACTTCCCCACATCGACATGCTCTTCTTCCATAGAAATGAGTGGATATAAGATTCCATCTCTTTCTTCATACTGCCCACCCATTCTTTCAAACATTGATACTCCCTCTGTGGTTTGCAAATTGCCATAATCCACTGCATCTGCTATAATTGTGTTGTTATACATATAGGAAGGTTGCTCACCGGCTACGCCAACAGCCGGAGTATGGGCAACCTTTTCTTTTGTCTTATCCATCATACTCGTTCACCATTCCCTTCATAATTTTCGCTACCATTTGGGTAGTAATCAGTAGTTCCTCATTATCACCACTGACAGCTTCCAAGCGTTTCAATTCTTCGTATATCTGTGCCATTTGATGCTTCAAAGCCTTGAATACCTTTGGATTGCCCCGAACCACTATCTCTCGATTTAATAATCTTCGCAGAATATAATCCTGCTTTGCAAGTCCTGATAATTCCACTAAATTATCTAAAAGCTTTGCTTCCTCCTCAGATACTCTAAATCCCACATTGCGATTTCTCCGTCTGCCTTTGGCATCTAAATTCTTCTCCATAACTTTCATACCTCCTTCGTCATTCTCTCAACTTCCAGTTTCTCAGCCATCTCATTTTGCACAGTAGGAAACAGATGTGCATAACGATAAGTGATTTTTTCCGTTTCATGTCCCACGCGATTTCCAATAGCCAATGCACTAAAGCCCATGTTAATGAAAAGTGAAACATGACTATGACGCAAATCATGAATTCTTATTTTTTTCACGCCCGATGCCTTACAGCCTCTTTCCATCTCATGTCCAAGATATGATTTTGTAAAACTAAACATTCGCTCACTCTCACCTATCTCATAAAACATTCCAAGATAATCTTTAATCTCATCACATAAGAATGGGGGCAACGTAATAATTCGATTACTTTTTACCGTCTTCGGTGTTGTAATAATATCCTTACCCTTAGAACGATGGAATGTTTTATTAATTCGCAATGTCTGCTTTTCAAAATCAAAATCACCCGGTGTAAGTGCCAACAACTCTCCTGAACGAATTCCTGTCCAATATAAAAGCTCAAATGCATAATAGGAACGTGGCTTGTCCATCATTTCTTCTGCAAATTTTAGATACTCTTCCTTCGTCCAAAATTGCATCTCTTTTGGCACCTCTTTACCAATAGTTCCTGCCAGTGAGGACGGATTCTTTGGAAGATTATAATATTTCACAGCATGTGCAAATATTGCTGTAAGTTGGGCTTGAATCGTTCTTAAATAGTCCTGGGAATATCTTTCTTCCTTTCCCTCGTCCTTAAAGGCTGCCAGAAGTTCGTTCTGCCATGCAATCACATCCCTAACTTCAATTTCATCAATCTTACGGTCTGCAAAATATGGTAAAATCTTTGTTCTTATGATATGACTTTTTGTTTCCCAAGTACTTTGTTTTAATCTGGATGCCTTATCTGCTTCATATATCTCATAGAAACTACCAAATGTCATATCTAGCTTCGCCTGAGACTTAAGCATCATCTCATGTTCCCAGGCTACCGCTTCTCGCTTTGTTTCAAAGCCGCGTTTTTGTGTCTGCTTTCGTTTCCCTGTGATATCCGTGTAACGGTATATCACTCGCCACTTGCCGGTGGCATTGTCTTTATAAACTGACATATAATCAACTCCTTCCTCTACTCTTTGCTATAACACATTCTTTCATAAAAATATGCTTTACTAACTCTTGCAGCTACTGTAATAAGTCCTTTCTCTTTCAATTCCTTATTAAGCTGTCTTACAATCTCATAAGCCTTTGACTTTGAAACTGTTAAGATTTCTGCAACTTCATCCACTGTTAAAAATGTCTTTTCTTCCATATCTGTTTCGCCTCCTTTCATTGAAGGTTTTGTTTGTTGTATTCTCGTCCCCGTTCTGACAGGCAACCCTGCTCGGCGCTGTGCCATCCCTTGTACCTTTCTTTATTTGTATTCAGGCGCTCGCTTCATATCGAAGATCTTGGCGGTTTGTTCGGTTTCGTACACTCATTTAGTTTTCACTTAACTTTTATTAGTTAAGTTTTGTACTGTTATTATATTAACTCTTTTTAGTTAAGTCAAGACTTTTTCTATAAATAATTAACTTTTTTTGTTAAAGTTCTTCTTGATTACATTATTTGCAGGTGTTATACTAGACTTAAACAAATTGATTTAACTATTTTGTTAATGGCAACATTAACAGACAAAAGGAGGCAACTATGTTAGGAAAAAGAATAAGATTATTCCGAAGCAGAAAAGGATTGAAGCAGAAAGAACTTGGCGAGATGGTTGGATTCATGGGCAAAACATCTGATGTTCGTATCGCACAATACGAAACCGAAGCCCGTACTCCAAAAGATGACCTGATTAAACAATTAGCTGATATCTTTGGTGTTACAACCAGAGCAATCACAGTACCTAATATTGATTCCTATCTTGGATTGATGCATACTTTCTTCGCCCTTGAGGATGAATATGGATTCCAAATAAGTACTGATAAGGATGGACGTCCATGTATAACTCTCGACGAAAATCATCAGGCTTATGACCAGATAGCACCTATGCTTTTTGCTTGGCTTAGTCAATATTCCAAGCTTAAACAGGGAGAAATCTCCGAAGATGAATACGACAATTGGAGATACAACTACCCTAACATTGAACCAAGCACCGGCTTTGTAAAGAATGCCATCCCTGACAAGCTGGATGCTGAGCTCCAGGATGCATTGTCAGAAGAAATGAAGAAACGAGGTCTGCTTTAATTACATTTTCTAGTGGCAACAGACCATACAAGTAAAAGACAGATAAACAGAACAAGACCTTACCAAAATTCCTTTCCAGTTTGGAAAAGAACTTCAGTAAGGTCTTCTTTAAATGCAATTAATATAATATTTTACTTAACACATTTGCGTTAGATTATGTTGCCAAATCGTTGCCAATACTTAACACTTTTTGTTTGGAATAGTTGTAAATAAAGGCTCGATTTTCACAAATGGTTACTCAAACTCAATCGTAGCCGGCGGTTTGCTCGTGCAGTCGTACAGCACTCTGTTTACCCCTTTGACTTCGTTGACAATTCTGTTTGCAACTGTGCTTAAAACGTCCCATGGAATCTGGGCGCAGTCGGCAGTCATGAAATCGGCTGTACATACGGCGCGGAGTGCAACGGCATAATCATAAGTACGCTCATCGCCCATAACACCGACACTGCGCATATTCGTCAGGGCGGCGAAATACTGTCCAAGACCTTCTACTCCTGCCTTAGCGATTTCTTCACGGTAAATGTAATCCGCATCCTGAACGATACGAACCTTATCTGCCGTTACTTCTCCGATAATACGGATACCAAGTCCCGGTCCCGGAAACGGCTGGCGGTAAACCAAATATTCCGGGATTCCTAACTCCAGTCCGGCTTTTCTTACTTCGTCCTTAAACAGCATACGAAGCGGTTCGATGATTTCCTTGAAATCTACATAATCAGGAAGTCCGCCTACATTATGGTGGGACTTAATCGTTGCAGATTTTCCAAGACCGGATTCAATGACATCCGGATAAATCGTTCCCTGTACAAGATAATCGACAGCACCGATTTTCTTTGCTTCTTCTTCAAATACACGGATAAATTCTTCTCCGATAATCTTTCTTTTTGCTTCCGGTTCTGTAACTCCTGCAAGTTTGCTGTAGAAACGTTCCTGTGCATTGACTCTGATAAAATTCAGGTCATATGGACCATCCGGTCCGAATACAGCTTCTACTTCATCACCTTCATTTTTACGTAACAGACCGTGGTCTACGAATACGCAGGTCAGCTGCTTGCCGACTGCTTTTGCAAGCATAACGGCTGCAACAGATGAATCCACACCGCCTGATAATGCACAAAGTACTTTACCGTCACCGACTTTTTCACGAATCTGTGCAATCGTTGTTTCCACGAAAGAATCCATTTTCCAGTCACCGGTACATTTACATACATTAAATAAGAAATTGTGCAACATCTTCTGACCTTCTACGGAATGCATTACTTCCGGATGGAACTGTACCGCATATAACTTCTTTTCTGCATTTTCCATAGCCGCAACAGGACAATTGCCTGTGTGGCCTGTAATCTTAAAACCCTGCGGTGCTTTTGCGATATAATCCGTATGGCTCATCCATGTTGTTGTCGTTGCAGACACTCCTTCAAAAAGCAGGGAAGACGTATCTACTTCAACATCTGTCTTTCCGTACTCGCTGACCGGTGCTGTCGCAACTTCTCCACCCAGCTTATATGCCATAAGCTGTGAACCGTAACAGATTCCGAGAATCGGCACACCAATTTCAAAAATTGATTTATCATAAGACGGTGAATCCTCCTTATAAACACTGTTTGGACCACCGGTAAAAATAATACCCTTTGGATTTTTAGCTTTAATGTCTTCCAGACTTGTTGTGTATGGAATCACTTCTGCATATACATTACATTCTCTGACACGTCTTGCAATCAACTGATTGTACTGACCGCCAAAATCAAGAACCAACACTAATTCGCTGTTCACTGTTTTCCTCCTTCTTATTGCGCAATCATTTCCTAATTAACAGAAACTTTTACTTTTGCTGCTCATTGTATTATTTCATTATACAAAACAAATCCATACTTGGCAACCGCCAATTCTGCCTTATTCTGCCTGTTTCACTTCACTTTTAAAATCTGATTTTTAAAAAGTCATTTTGTAATCCTCTTTGTCAACTCCCGGCAAATCTACACCTGCGCATTTAATTTTTCAATCACGTCCGGCACCTCGCCTAAATGCTCACACACGCAGTAAGTCAGCGCACGAATTGTATCATCAATCTGAATCGTATCCGGCACATGCACGACTTTCATGCCTGCGGCATGTCCCGCCTTAATGCCGTTAATGCTGTCTTCAATGACAATACACTCCTGTGGCGGCACACCAATTCTATCTGCCGCCGCCAGAAAAATATCCGGTTCGGGTTTGCCGTGTTCCACGCTGTCCCCATAAACCACATTGTCCAGATATTCCCATGCACCAATCGTATGCAGGGTCTTTTCAGCACTTTCCCTGCGGGTAGACGTTGCAACTGCACACTTTATTCCGTTTTCACGGATATAATCCAACAATTCAAACAGTCCCTTTTTTATCGGCAAACCTTCTTTTTCCCGAATTTTATAAATATGCTCCGTTCTGAGTTTTCGTGCTTCCCAATAGTCAATTTTGCCATGGTAATAATTGTCAAAAAACTGACAGCTCAATGTGTTGGGTGCACCCTTAAAGCTGTCAATCAGCCACATCGGCATTTCAACACCAAGCTGTTCTGCCGCCCAAATCCACCCTTCGTTAGACTGGCGCTCCGAATCAATCATCACACCGTCCATATCAAATATTACTCCGCGAATCATCTGTCTTTCCACTCTTTCTCAATCGGCTGTATCGCCACACTACTTTTCATTCCTGAACTACTCCGTCTCCAGATACTTCTTCACATACTGCCCGGTATAGGACTTCTTGACCTTTGCAACTTCCTCCGGTGTACCCTTGGCAATCACTGTGCCGCCGCGGTCGCCGCCTTCCGGTCCCATATCAATGATATAATCAGCCGTCTTAATTACATCGAGATTATGCTCGATTACCACCACTGTATTGCCGCCTTCCGTCAGCTTATGCAAAATGTCAACCAGCTTATGCACATCGGCAAAATGCAGTCCCGTTGTCGGCTCGTCCAAAATATAAATCGTCTTTCCCGTGCTTCGCTTTGAAAGCTCCGTTGCCAGCTTGATACGCTGTGCTTCACCGCCGGAAAGCTCTGTAGACGGCTGTCCCAGTTTGACATAAGACAGTCCGACATCATTGAGTGTTTCGATTTTACGGCGGATACTCGGCACATTGTCAAAGAAGGTAACGGCTTCTTCCACCGTCATATCCAGTACATCGTAAATGTTCTTGCCCTTGTACTTAACCTCCAGCGTTTCCCTGTTGTAACGCTTGCCGTCACAGACTTCGCAAGGCACATAAACGTCCGGCAGGAAGTGCATTTCAATTTTAATAATACCGTCACCGGAGCAGGCTTCGCAGCGTCCGCCCTTAACATTAAAGCTGAAACGTCCTTTTTTGTATCCGCGTTCCTTAGCATCGGTTGTTGCCGCAAACAAATCACGAATCATATCGAATACCCCGGTATATGTTGCCGGATTAGAACGCGGTGTCCGTCCGATTGGTGACTGGTCAATATCAATGACCTTGTCCAACTGCTCAATTCCGACAATGTCGTCATGCTTTCCTGCAATACATCTTGCACGGTTTAAAGACTTTGCAAGGTGCTTATACAATATCTCGTTGACCAGTGAACTCTTTCCCGAACCGGAAACACCGGTTACGCAGGTCAGCACACCCAACGGAATATCCACGTCTACATTTTTGAGATTGTTTTCTCTTGCTCCCTTGACCGTAATCCAGCTTGTCGGCTTTTTGCGCTCCTTCGGTACAGGAATCTTAATTCTACCGCTTAAATACGCACCTGTCACCGATTCCTTACAGCGCATAATATCCTCAGCCGTTCCGACTGCCACGACATTTCCACCATTCTTACCGGCACCCGGACCGATATCCACAATATAATCGGCGGCACGCATCGTATCTTCATCATGTTCCACCACCAGCACGGAATTTCCCAGATCACGCAAATGCAGGAGTGTCTTTAACAGCTTGTCATTGTCACGCTGGTGCAGTCCGATACTCGGCTCGTCTAAAATATACGCAACACCTACCAGTCCCGAACCAATCTGTGTTGCCAGACGGATTCTCTGCGCTTCTCCACCCGACAGGGTCGCTGTTGCACGGGACAGTGCCAGATAATCCAGTCCGACATCCATTAAGAACTGGATTCGTGCTTTAATTTCCTTTAAAATCTGACTGCCGATTGCAAGCTGTCTTTCCGAAAGCTGCATATTCTGTAAAAACTCCTGCAATTTAACAATCGAAAGATTGGTAATCTCATAAATATTTTTATCCGCAACAGTCACGGCAAGGGAAGACGGCTTTAAACGCTGACCCTTACATGCCTTACACGGTGTAATCTGCATAAATTCTTCATACTGCTGTTTCATTGTATCCGAACCGGTTTCACGGTAACGCTTCTGCATATTGCGGATTAAGCCCTCAAATGCTATATCGTACACACCTTCGCCGCGCTGTCCGCGGTAATGCACCTTTACGGAATGTCCGTTTGTTCCGTGAATAATAATATCGCGGATTTCCTGCGGATAATCCTGAAACGGTGTCGAAAGGCTGAAATGATATTCTTCTGCAAGAGCTTTCATAATCGCTCTTGTAAAGCTGCCCTCGTCCGTCACCGACTGCCAGCCCATTGCCACAATCGCACCTTCATCAATGCTTAACCGCTCATCCGGTATCATCAGTCCGACATCAAATTCCATTTTATAGCCCAGTCCGAAACACTCCGGACACGCACCGAACGGATTGTTAAATGAGAAGCTTCTCGGTTCGATTTCTTCAATACTGATTTCACAATCCGGGCAGGCAAAGCTCTGGCTGAAATGCATCGGCTCACCGCCAATGACATCCACTGTCATCAGACCGTCTGCCAGTTTCAGTGTGGTTTCAATCGAATCGGTCAGACGCTTCTGGATTCCTTCCCGCACGGATAAGCGGTCCACTACAATTTCAATATTGTGCTTTTTATTCTTTTCCAGCTTAATCTCATCGGTCAGTTCATACATATTGCCGTCTGCAATTACACGGACATAACCGCTCTTTTTAGCCTGTTCAAACAACTTGACATGTTCACCCTTTCGTCCGCGGACAACCGGCGCCAGAAGCTGGATTTTCGTCCGTTCCGGTAACTGCATAATCACATCTACCATCTGGTCAACCGTCTGTTTCTTAATCTCCCTGCCACACTTCGGACAATGCGGAATGCCGACTCTTGCATACAGCAGTCGGAAATAATCGTAAATTTCCGTCACCGTACCGACCGTTGAACGCGGATTGCGGTTCGTAGATTTCTGGTCAATAGAAATCGCCGGGGATAAGCCTTCAATACTCTCTACATTTGGTTTTTCCATCTGTCCGAGGAACTGTCTTGCATAAGAAGACAGGGATTCCATATATCTTCGCTGACCTTCCGCATAAATGGTATCGAATGCCAATGAAGACTTTCCCGAACCGGACAGCCCTGTAAGCACAACCAGCTCGTTTCTTGGAATATCGACCGAAATATTATTCAGATTATGTTCATTTGCTCCGCGTATTTTAATAAACTGCCTGAATTTTCCCTTTTCCATTGTTTCCTCCATTTTCTGACAATGTTTTTCATTTTTTTACTATCATTTACTTGTTTTCATAAAGATACTGGTTAATCTCTATCATCTTATCACGCAGGGCCGCAGCTTCCTCGAAGTTTAATTCTGCCGCTGCCTTGTGCATATTCTTTTCAATTTCTTTCTTTACCTTTTCCAGTTCCTTGACACTCATGGATTCATAATCCTTCTTTAACGTGTCGGACGGTCTGTCATCTGCCTCTGCCGCTCTTGAAATACTGATTAAATCACGCACTGCTTTGCGGATTGTCTGCGGCGTAATCCCGTGTTCTTCATTATATGCCTGCTGAATCTTTCTGCGGCGCTCTGTTTCCCCGATTGCCTTTTCCATAGACTCCGTAATCTTATCCGCATACATGATAACGTGTCCTTCGCTGTTTCGTGCGGCTCGTCCAATCGTCTGTACCAGTGAGGTTTCCGTTCTTAAAAAGCCTTCCTTATCCGCATCAAGAATGGCAACCAGCGAAATTTCCGGAATATCCAGACCTTCTCTTAAAAGGTTAATGCCGACCAGCACATCAAACGCATCCAGGCGCATATCGCGGATAATGCGCTGTCGCTCCAATGTATCAATATCCGCATGCAGATATTTTACACGGATTCCCAGTTCTTTCAGATAATCCGTTAAATCCTCTGCCATGCGCTTTGTCAGTGTTGTCACAAGAATCTTGTTATGTTTTTCAGTTTCTTTGTGAATCTCCGATACCAGATCGTCAATCTGTCCGTCAATCGGACGCACGCTGATTTCCGGGTCTAACAGACCTGTCGGGCGGATAATCTGCTCGGCAGACAGCAGTTCGTGGTCCCGCTCGTATGCTGCCGGTGTTGCCGATACAAACAGCATCTGCGAAATCTTATTTTCAAATTCTGTAAAATTCAACGGTCTGTTATCCTTCGCAGACGGTAGACGGAAGCCGTAATCCACCAGTGTCGACTTTCTGGACTGGTCGCCTGCATACATGCCGCGTATCTGTGGAATCGTGATATGCGACTCATCGACAATAATTAAAAAATCATCCGGGAAGTAGTCCATCAGTGTATACGGCGGCACCCCTGCCGGAAGTCCCGCAAGATGTCTGGAATAATTCTCAATACCCGAACAAAATCCCGTTTCCTGCATCATCTCAATATCAAAATTCGTCCGTTCCGCAATCCGCTGTGCCTCAATCAGCTTATCTTCACTTTTAAAGAACTTTACACGCTCCTCTAACTCCGCTTTGATATTCACAATCGCCTGTTCCATTTTTTCTTTCTCAACAACATAATGGGAGTTTGGGAAAATGGCAATATGGTCTAATTCCAGCTTGACCTCACCTGTCAGTGAATCAATCTGTGCAATCCGGTCTACTTCATCCCCGAAAAACTCCACACGGACCGCGTCGCCGCTGGATGCTGACGGATACACCTCCAAAACGTCCCCGCGCACACGGAATGTACCACGCTTAAAATCCGTATCGCTTCTGACATACTGAATGTCAATCAGCTTGCGGATTACGTCGTCCCTATCCTTTTCCATGCCCGGTCTTAACGAAATCACCATGTTCTGATAATCCACCGGCGCACCTAAACCGTAAATGCACGAAACCGAAGCTACAATAATCACATCCCGCCGCTCTGACAGTGCGGCAGTTGCCGAATGGCGCAGTTTATCAATCTCATCATTAATTGCCGAATCCTTTGCAATATACGTATCACTGGACGGCACATAAGCTTCCGGCTGATAGTAGTCGTAATAGGAAACAAAGTACTCTACTGCATTTTCCGGGAAAAACTCCTTCATCTCCCCGTACAACTGTGCCGCCAGCGTCTTATTATGCGAAATAATGAGTGTCGGCTTCTGCACCCGCTCAATAATATTTGCCATTGTAAATGTCTTGCCCGAACCGGTAACGCCCACCAGCGTTTCAAACTGGTTTCCCTCCTCAAAACCCTTCGCCAGCTTCTCGATTGCCTGCGGCTGGTCGCCGGTCGGCTGATATTCTGATACTAATTTAAAACGCTCCATAACCTCTATCCTCTACTTTCAACACTGCGGCTTTTTTTCTAACTGGATTATACCACACCCATTTTTTAATGTACAGCATTTTCAAACATTTGTTCTATTTTTATTTTCTTTCTATTATAAATGTACTTCATTTAATTATTTCAACATAAGCCACACTTTATACGAATCCGTTTCATCTTCATTTTATCCCGGTTTCTTTCGGCACACATTTCATCTCCACCCGCATATCATAATAAAAACAAGCTCAAGGATTTTCCTATGTACATTTTCTTCGGCATTTTCATCCTGATATGTATTTTTTTTGCGGTCTTTTTTCACCGGCACAGAAAACGGATTATCCAAAAAATCCGCAATATGAGCCCCTGTGCACAGAAAAAGCTGCTTGACGAACTGATGCAGCCGTTTGGATTTCTCTCCTGCCCACAGCAGAATATTATCACATCCGATATTGATTCGTGGCAGCGCACCTTTGGCTATACACGCCTTTTTGACTACTCTGCACCACATTTTAAAATGGTATTTGACTGCGAACCGGTTTATTTTGACTATGATAACAAAACATGGCTGATTGAATTCTGGAAAGGTCAGTACGGTATCAGCTGCGGCGCCGAAATCGGCATCTACCGTGCCGATACAATTTTGTCACCGGACCGGCTTACCAATGCCCGATTTGAAAGCATTTCCAATTCCCTCATGCTGCCGCTGTCCATGCAGCTTTTTTATCAAGGCAGACCACTGTTTTGCATCGGACAGACCCACTGGTGGCTGACGGGCTTCCGTCCGGGATTTTTTGCCTATCCGCAGGATTTGTCACTGCGTATTTCCATCACCTTTTTAGACCGTGAAATGGCGGACAGCTTCGCCGATGCACTGATTGCCAAAGGGTACTGCCCTTACGATATTGAACTGTGCAGTGCTTCCGTTGCCTTTACCTTCGGCATACCGCACAGCTTCCAGCCGCGCTGTAAACGTCCGTTTGTTACGCACATGACACAGCACGTAAACCGCATTTATTGTCGTATTTTTAATAAAATCACACGACCTTTTGCCGACTGTTATGAACAGATTCTATATCTGTACTTTTATCTGCCGTTTGCCTTTCGCCGCCTGCTGCGGATGAAACGCCACAAAACGCAGAAATTCCACCGATGCCGGAGGTGACCTGTCTATGAGTGCCAATTCACGTATTACAAATGCCTATGAAAACGCTTTCTGCCTGCCCTTAAATCCTTCATCAAAATATGTACTGTTTAGTGACTGCCACCGCGGAACAGGCAGAAGCAATGATAATTTCCTGAAAAATGAATATCTCTATCTTGCTGCCTTAAAATACTACTTTTCCCACGGCTTTACTTATATTGAACTGGGTGACGGCGATGAACTTTGGGAAAACCGCTCCATGTGCCCGATTCGCGAAATGCATGCCCAAAGTTTTGAACTGCTCTCCCGCTTTTATGCGAAACACCGGTTTTACGCCGTCTACGGTAATCACGATATTACCAAACGCAGTGCCCACTTTAGCGGACGTTGTTTTTCTTCGTGCTTCTGCTGGCAGGAGCAGTGTGAAATCCCGCTGTTTCCCGAAATTACATTTTATCCCGGAATTATTTTAAAAGACTGCGCCAAAAGAAAAGACCTCTTTTTACTGCACGGACATCAAAGTGATTTGTTAAACAGCACCCTCTGGCGGCTTTCACGGTTTCTTGTCCGCTATGTATGGCGTCCTTTGGAATCCCTTGGAATCCCTGATCCAACCAGTGCCGCCAAAAACCACACAAAGAAAAATGCTACGGAAAAGAAGCTGTCCGCATGGGCAAAACAGCACGAACTGATTCTGATTGCCGGTCACACCCACCGCCCCGTTATCGGAAACCGTACCTCTCCGTACTGCAACACCGGAAGCTGTGTATCCCCCGCCGGCATTACTGCGATTGAAATCGAAAACCGTTGTATGACACTTATCAAATGGTCACAGGGCACACGCAGCGATATGTGTCTTCAGGTCTTACGTGAACCGCTCGGCAGCTCGCTGTGCATTGACGATTTTTTGTAATAATTAAAGCCCCTGCAGCAGTCCGGGTTCTTTGTACCGCTCTCCAAAAGATTAGATTTTTACGTCTAACCTTTGAAACCGGTACAATTTACCATGTCTGCCAAAGGGGCTTATTCTTTATCTACTATATATTCATTTTATTTATCTTATACAGGTTGAAAATTCATATCTATTTCTGCATTTCCTCCATCAGATATTCAACCGCTGTATTCCACTGAGTGTCCTCATTTTCATCTGTTCCCTGTTCTACCGTAATATCCGGTGTCACACCCTGTCCATGGATATTCTGACCGTTTGGTGTGTAATATTTTGCCGTTGTCAGTTTTATGGCACTTCCGTCCGTCAACGGCTTAATCGTCTGAACGATTCCTTTTCCAAAGGTCTGTGTTCCGATAATTTCACCCTTGTCGTAATCCTGCATGGCACCTGCAAAAATTTCCGAAGCACTGGCACTGTTGCCGTTGACTAAAACTGCTATCGGTATATCCAGTTCATGACCGTCTGTCCCCTTATACTCTGTCCTTTTGCCGCTTTTGTTTTCTGTATACACAATCAGCCCATCCGGAAGTGTATAATCCAGCATTTTGACAACCGTATCCAGCACACCACCCGGATTATCCCGCAAATCAATCACAAGTCCCTGCATGCCTGCATCTTCCAGTACCTGCAATGCATCCTTGTACTGCTGTGTCGTTACATCTTCAAACTGTGAAACAGACAGATATCCAATCTGATTTTCCCGCATTTCATATTTAACCGTCTGCGCCTTGATTTCATCACGGACAACCTCAACGGAAAATGCCGCATCATCACGGACGGCATCCAAATGCACACTCGTTCCTTTTTCACCTTTTATCAGCGCAACCGCACTGCTTAAATCCATGTCCGTAATATCAGTTCCGTCCACTGTTGTAATTTTATCGCCATTGCGAAGTCCCGCCGCATAAGCCGGTGCGTCTTCATACGCGTCAATCACCAGCACTGCACCGTCATCACTTTTCTGGCAGACCGCGCCGATACCATAAAACTTTCCGGTTGTGGATTCCACCAGACTCTGATATTCATCGGGTGTATAATAAACCGTATATTTATCACCGTAAGATGCCAGATACGCCTTGTAAATCATCTCTTTTGCCGTATCCGTATCCACATCTTCCATGTAGAACAAATCCATTAAAGAATCCATTGCATTCAGCTTTGCTTCTACCTCGCTGCCAATGCCTTCATCTTCTGTCGTTGCTGTATCCTGCACATAAATTTCACCATTTACGCCTATATGGACAAATCCTTTGTGATAAAAAACGTTTAAAAGAACAACACCTGCCAGTATGGCAATTGACAAACCGGCTATCACACCGAATATCAGGCCTCTGCCAAATCCGCTCTTTTTCACCGTCTGCTGATTTTCTTCTAACTCATTCATGCGCTGTCTAAATCCTTCCTGCTGTTTTTACGGCTTCCTTCCTTATAAATATGCTGTTCTGCAGCTATATATCTTCACCTATGCCGTTCTTTATAAGTAATTTTCTTTACAAATACGACTGTGGATTCACATACGTTCCATTCTTAATCATTGCAAAATGCAGATGGACACCATTTGAATTTCCTGTTGTTCCCATCAATCCAATGGTCTGTCCCTGCGTTACGGTATCACCGACCGAAACCTTCAAAGCCGAACAATGCATATAAACCGTACTGAATCCGTTTCCATGGTCAATCGTAATATAATTGCCCGCAGATGCACTATATTTTGCAATAATAACAGTTCCTGATGCTGAAGCATAAATCGGATCACCGGCAACACCAACACTGACTGCACCGATATCCAGTCCCTTATGCGGCGAACTTCGATCCTCCGTATCACCAAACGGCGATGTAATACGCTTTGAAACCGTTGGCCAGATAAATCCACTGCTTGACGGTGTTGAACTGTTTCCGCTGTTACTGCTGCTATTACTGTTACTATTGCTATTCTGTCCCGAGCTGCTGTTTTGATTCTTCTTTTCTTTCTCGGCTTTTTTTGCTGCCGCATCTTCCTGCTGCTTCTTCGCTACAAGATTTAAGATTTCATTCTCCTGCTCCTGCATCTCTTTTTCAAGCTGCGCCTTTGTCGATGCTGTCTGTGTCGTCTGTGTTGACAGCGCCGCAAGTTCCTGTTCCTTTGCCTGCTGTACCAGAGCCAGCGCTGACTTCTGATCTTCAAGTGAAATCTTCATCATATCCAGTTCCGCATAATCGCTTTCCAAATTCTGTTTTGTCTGCTCAATATACTGAATCGTTTCTTCATACTCCTGAAGCTTCTGTCTGTCATACTCTGAAATTTTTGTAATATAATCCGCTTTATTTAACAAATCCGCAAGACTCGATGAAGACAGTAAAATGTCCAGATATGTATCTTCATTTCTCTCATACATAAACTGGATTCTTAATTTCATCGAATCATACTGCACATCTGCATCAATTTCAGCCTGTTCCAGATTGACCCTGGCTTCTTCTATCTGATTCTGCATATCCTCAATCTGCGTATTCAGTGACTGCAGACTGCTATCCAGCGTTGACATTTTTCCGTCCAGCTGTTCGATATAACTTTTCGTATCCGCAGATTCCTGTTGGAGCTGTTCCAGCTGTTTTTTCGTATCTTCATACTGACTGCTTAACTGGTCCTGCTTATCTTTTGCCTGATTCAAATCTGTTACTGTATCCCCAAATGCGCGGATTCCGTTTCCAAACGGCGCATTGACATAAATGACCAGCATAAACAGAATAAGAACTACGGAAATCCCTCTTTTTATTCGCCTATGTGCCATACTTTCCTCCATTCTTAAGCGACTATGCCCATCAGGGTATATGTTTCGCCCCAAAAACGAAAGGTGCCACGCAAGAGTCATCTCGTGGCTTTCCTGCGACAGCACCTTGTTGTTCATTAAACGTTTGCGTGCTTCCGTACAGCAAAGAAACTGCCCAGTGCACCAATTCCAATACCCAGCGCGATTGCAACCGGTGTAAGAATCCGGAATACTTCTGATACCGGGAGAAATGCCAGAATATTATTCAAAATTGAGAATTTATTCAAAACATATGCAATGACATTCTGATACATATAACGGAAAATCACAATCGGAATAATCGCACCGATGATACCAATTGCAATACCCTCTACGAAGAACGGTGCATTAACAAACGCATCCGTTGCTCCGATAAATTTCATAATCGAAATTTCCTCTTTACGGACTGTAATACCAATGACAATCGTATTGGTAATCAGGAAGATGGAAACTGCGAGCAGAATTATAATCACTGCAATTGCCACATATCCAACCAGCTTTGCCGCACTTGACAGACCGCTCGCTGTTGCTTCGGAACGGTTGACCTGACGCACGCCGTCCAGATTTTCAAGATATGTAACCAGCGTTCCCTGCATTCCCGCATCACTTAAATAAACTTCATAGGATGCCGAATTAATCAGCGGATTATCCTTAAAGCCTTCCGCAAGATCCGGATATGCTGCAAAATATTCTGACTTAAAGTTATTCCATGCTTCTTCAGCCGATGTATAATGAACGCTTGAAACCTCTACACGGTTGCTGATTGTATCACCCAGCTTCTTAATCTCTGTATCCGAAAGCCCTTCATCAAAGAACACCGTAACACAGACTTCATTTTCAGCTTTCTTTACCATATACTCAAAATTCATCATAATAGAATAAAAAACGCCAAACAAAAATACACACGCTGTAATGGTGGCAATTGAAGCCAGGGAAAACAGCCTGTTTCTATAAATATTTTTGAAACCCTGTTTCAAATGATAAAATATTGACCTAATCTTCATAGAAATATCCACCTTTTTCCAAATCGCTGATTATTTTACCTTCACTCATGGTAATTGTTCTCTTTTTCATCTGCTGTACAATTTCCATATTGTGTGTTACTACAAGCACCGTTGTTCCCTGCTTATTTGCCTGATTTAAAATCTTCATGATTTCGGCCGAATTGGCAGGATCCAGATTACCGGTCGGTTCATCGCACAGTAAAATTGCCGGACGATTCACTAACGCTCTGGCAATCGCAACTCTCTGCTGTTCACCACCGGATAATTCATTCGGATATGCCTTATACTTGTCCAGCAGACCAACCATTGACAACATAGACAATACACGGCTTTTAACCTGTCTTGTCGGTGCTTCAATGACCTGCTGTGCAAATGCAATATTTTCAAATACATTTCTGTCCGGTAACAGACGGAAATCCTGAAAAACAACACCGATATCCCTTCTTAAATAAGGCAGCTTCTTTCTTGTAATTTTATTCAGATATTTTTTATTAACATAAATCTTTCCTGTTGTCGGGTCTAATTCCTTTAACAACAGCTTAATGAGTGTAGACTTACCAGAACCACTCTTACCTACTATAAATACAAACTCACCCTTCTGGACATGCAGATTAATCCCGTTCAACGCCGGGACACCAGAAGAATACGTCTTTGTAACATCCTCTAAGATTATCATCCGTAATCTCCTCCATTAAAATGTATCAATACTTTCCATATACTTCATATATTTTACAACCATCAGCGCAATTTTAAATGTAATCGCATCATCAAATATACGCAGATCCAGTCCTGTACTCTTTTGCAGCTTATCCAGACGATACACCAGTGTATTCCGGTGGATATAAAGCTGTCTGGACGTTTCTGAAACATTCAGGCTGTTTTCAAAAAACTTATTGATGGTTGACAGTGTTTCTTCGTCAAATTCATCCGGCGATTTGCCATCAAAAATTTCCTTAATAAACATCTGGCACAGCGGCATCGGCAGCTGATAAATCAGGCGTCCGATTCCAAGGCGGTTGTATGCCACCACATTCTTGTCGCTGTAGAAAATCTTTCCGACATCCAGTGCCATCTTCGCTTCCTTATAAGAACGCGAAACTTCACGAATATCATTGACTATCGTACCGTATGCAATATGTGCAGCACTCATCGCTTCCGTATTGAGCATATCAATAATAACCTCTGCGGTCTTATCCAGCTCATCGTAAGTTTCCGTACCTTTGACTTCCTTTACGAGAATGATATTTTTCTCATCGACCGCCGTGATAAAGTCACGCACTTTTCCCGCAAACAATGTACGCACTGTTTCCAGCGCACTCGTATCCTTTTCATGTTTTGTTTCAATAATATATACGACACGTTTCACATCTGTTTCAATGTGAAGCTTTTCAGCTCTTGTATACATATCTACCCTCAGCAGGTTATCCAGCAATAAATTCTTAATGAAATTATCTTTGTCAAACCGCTCCTTATATGCCACAAACAGATTCTGAATCTGAAATGCTGCAAGCTTTCCGAGCATATACACATCGTCGCTTGTTCCTTTTGCTAAAAGAATATATTCTAAATTCTGGTCATCTAATACCTTGAAAAACTGATATCCATTCACTACCTGGCTTTCTGCCGGAGAGTCCATAAATGCAATCGCATCTGCAATGCAGTTTTGCGCATCCTCAAATGTTTTCGCTGCCACTTTACCATCAGCATCTATTACACAGAAATCAACTCTTGATATAGCCTTCAATCCATCAACTGTCGTTTGTAAAATCTGATTCGATATCATCCCAAACTTCCTTTCCTTTGATTTTAGCTAGTTCTTTTACTATTGTAATGCAATTTGCCAAAAAAAAAAAGAGGAAATGCACAATTTCTATACATTTCCTCAAAAATTTCATGAATTTTAGATTTACATTACGATTCTTGGAACCATTTCTACAGATTTCATATTACGTAACTTATTCAAATTAGTGAGTAATAACCTGTTCTGTTTCCTTATCGAATACGTGAAGTCTTGCAATATCCATCGCAAACTTAACTGTATCACCAGGACGAGCTGTTGTACGAGGATTAACCTTTGCTGTACATGTTGTCTGTGCAATATCATAGTGAAGGTTAACTTCTGCACCGAGAAGTTCATATACCTTAACCTGAGCTTCAAATGTATGATCAGCATGAGCTGCAACAAACTCTTCATCATCCTTGATATCTTCTGGACGGATACCAACTACTACAGTCTTACCAACATAGCTCTTAAGCTTTTCGCTCTTTTCAGCCGGAAGTGTAATAGATACTGTATCGCTCATCTTTAATGTTACCTGTGAACCGCTCTGAACAACTTCAGCATCAATTAAGTTCATCTGAGGTGATCCGATGAAACCAGCAACGAAAAGGTTGTTTGGTGTGTTGTAAAGGTTGCTTGGTGTATCTACCTGCTGGATGATACCATCCTTTAATACTACGATTCTTGTACCAAGTGTCATAGCTTCTGTCTGGTCATGTGTTACATAGATGATTGTTGTTTCAAGTCTCTGATGAAGCTTAGAGATTTCGACACGCATCTGAACTCTTAACTTTGCATCAAGGTTTGAAAGAGGTTCATCCATAAGGAATACCTTAGGGCTACGAACGATTGCACGACCCATGGCAACACGCTGTCTCTGACCACCTGAAAGAGCCTTTGGCTTACGATCAAGTAAATGTTCAATATCAAGAATCTTAGCAGCTTCATGAACAGCCTTATCGATATCAGCCTTTGGTACTTTTCTTAACTTCAGACCGAATGCCATGTTATCATATACTGTCATATGTGGATAAAGAGCATAGTTCTGGAATACCATCGCGATATCTCTATCCTTAGGTTCTACATCATTTACTAACTTATCACCAATCCATAATTCACCTGAACTGATTTCTTCAAGACCAGCGATCATACGAAGAGTTGTAGACTTACCACAACCTGAAGGTCCTACGAAGATGATGAATTCCTTATCAGCGATTTCAAGATTAAAATCCTTTACGGCAACAAAACCGTTCGGATATACTTTACAAACATTTTTAAGTGATAAACTTGCCATTTTAAAATATCCTCCTAAATAAATGACGCCTTTCGCTTTCGCATCTTGCCCGCGTCTGTTGTTGTAATAAATAATACAATAATCAGCCGATAATTACCATATTGTATTTCAACAAATATCTGCGGATATTTTCGTCAAATTTACTATAGACACTGATTTACTGTAAATTTTGTACAAAACCGTTCCCCATTACTTCACGAACATCACCAACGATTAAAAAACTTTTCTCATCTATTTCCATTACAATTTCTTTCAGATACGGTATCTGTTTGATTGAAACCACGCACAGCAGCACACTTTTTTCCTGCCGCGTATAGACCCCGCTTGCAGGAAACCGTGTAACGCCCCGGTGCATTTTTTCCATAATAACCGGTGCAATCTGCTCATTTTTATCGGAAATAATCCACACTGCCCTTGCCTGCTTCGTGCCTTCCAACACCGTATCTGTCACCAGCGCCGTGACATAAACGGCAATAATGGCATACAGACTGACACTCATTCCGAATACCAGCACACCAGCAATAATAACCGCCATGTCCAGCACCTGAATAATACTTGCCAGTGCATACTGGCGGAAAAACCGGTGCAGCAATACCCCCAGCATATCCGTTCCGCCGGTTGTAAATCCGGATTTTAACACCAGTCCGATACCGGCTCCGCAGGCTGCCCCGCCATACACTGCCGCCAGCAGATAATCCGCTGCATCTATGGGAACTGCCGGAAGCACCGCCAGGTACAGTGTAAGCAGTACCGCCCCGGTAACGGTGTTTTTTATAAATTCTTTTCCTTCTATATAAAATGCAGCAATAAACAATGGCACATTTAATGTAACATTGGTAAGCCACAGTGGCACGCCGCCCGCCCACACACCGCCGGTTACACGGTTTACAATGACACCGATTCCAGAAAATCCGCCGGTCACCATGCCCACCGACTGATAAATGCTCTTATACGCCACCGCCATTAAAAATGTCCCTGCCGCCAAATACAAATACCGCTTCATCCCACACTCCGCTTTCCTTACTTTTCCCACAGTATGCCCGGAAAATGTGCGGACTATACTAACCAGCGAAAATAGTTCGTTCAGCGAAGTTTTCCTCCACCATCCAACAAAGGTGCCAGACCAAAGTCAAGTAACACTATGATAAAATCCCTCCGGGCTGCCACCCTACTCCGGCGAAAATAGTTCGTTCGGCATCGCCACAGTCCAGCAAATGTGCTGGATCGAAGTTAAGTAACACTAAAAAAAAATCCCTCCGGGCTGCCACCCTACTCCGGCGAAAATAGTTCGTTCGGCGAAGTTAAGTAACACGTTGAGCAGAACGAACTATTTTTGCCTGTCCCTTTGTATAAAATGTGACATTTTTTCTCTTTTTTCTTCATTTTTTTGTAAAAAAGTGTTGCATTTTCCAAATCCTTGTATTATAATACATACATAAGATACAAACAGTTGATAAGATATTTGAAAGAGGTGCAATATGGATATAGCTTCTTTATCAACAGCAATGAGCACACAGAACATTTTGAACGATGTTGGTGTTGCGATGCTTAGTAAATCGTTAGATACCGTCGAAGATATGGGCGATGGAATGGTAAAGATTATGGAATCTTCCGTTACTCCTTATCTTGGACAGAATATAGATTACTACGTTTAGTTTTTCTTATTATTTTTTCCTTTCTCATTTTCTTATAAAAAGGGAGTTGTTATGAAGTAATTCATATACAACTCCCTTTTTATTTAGTTTCTAAACCTTACTTTGATGTAAGGTTCAGAAACTTTTATATTCTTTTTAACTTATGCATTTCCTTTATGTATTCCCCACTCTCGCTCTGTCCCAGCATTCCTGCTTTTCCCGCGGATTCCGGTTTGTGTTTTGCGCTTCCAATTTTCATTTTTTCTCTTTAATATAATACAGCCGCCACAATCCACAAAATCACAAGAAATACAACATTCCAGCCGGTAAATACCAGCATATACTTTCCTTTTTTACTTTGTGGTGTAAGCGCATACTGCTTATAAGAAATCAGACTTGCCATTGATGCAATCAGTGTTCCCAGTCCACCGATATTCGTGCCGAGAATCAGCGCATTGATATTTTCCGTAAAGCCCGACAGCAGCACCGCCGCCGGTACATTACTGATTATCTGGCTTGCAAAAATTGATGCTGCCAGTTCGTGTCCGCCCACATGTGTCCTTAAAAAAGCACTGAAGCCGTCCATATTTTTAATGTTACCCACAAGAATAAAAAATGCCACAAATGTTATCAACAGCATATAATCCGGCTTTGTGAACAACTGTCTGTCCAATACAAAAAGGACACCGATAACAATAGCCAGTAACATTCTGTAATCCAGTACATGAAGCACTGTCAGAATACACAGGAAAAACAATGTCAAATATCCACACAGCCGTACTTTCTCATCTTTTGCATTTTCCCGGACCATTTCCTCTTTATCCGATACTTCCGCCCCTGACATCTTTCTGTCTGACACTCCTCTGTCTGCTGCCTTTCTGTCTGATATAGCCCTGCCTGCCGCTTTTCTGTCTGCCGCTCCCTGTTCCAAAATAGCTCTCTCCGCCTGCACCTTAATTTCCCTTTTAGGAATACAAAGCGACGTCACCAGCAGTAATCCAAGTGACACCGCCGTCACCGGAAACATCAGCTTTAAAAACGCTGTAACCGGACTGCCCGACAGCGAATACAGATAGAGATTCTGTGGATTCCCGATTGGCGTACACATACTGCCGAGATTCGCCGCAATAGTCTGCATAACAATGACAAATATCAGATTTTCGGACAAGCCTGTCGCCTGCAACACTGCCACTGCAAACGGTACAAAGGTCAGCAGGGCGACATCATTTGTAATCCACATACTCGCAAAAAAGCAGCTGAGTACCAGTACCAGCTCCAGTTGTCTTGCATTTTTTACATAGTACAGCATTTTTTTGATAAGCCATTCAAACAGTCCCACACTGCGAAAGCCCGCAACTACTGCCATAAAACAAAACAACAGCGCAAGCACGCGGTAATCAATATAATAAAAATAGTCTGCTGACGGGGGCGTAAAAAACATACTCACCACAGCCAGCAGACCCGCAATGCAGAAAGCCGTTTCTTTTTTTACAAATGTTACAAAGGTTTTCACTCCATTCATTTTTCATATCCTCATTCCAAAACATTTTCATGTGCAGAAATCCGCGACTTCATTGATTCCATTCACTTTGTTTTCCATTTACTTTTTCGCAGAAAAGGACAATATTATGCCATTTCCGGCACAATACTGTCCTCTAAAATATTTTTATGAAAAACATTTATTAAAATAATTCCGCTTCAGCAGCAATCAATGAAATGTATTTAAAAGCCTACTGCCTCAGCAGCCTTTACATAAATTCCGTATACAGCATGTATACCACTGCCGCCGCAACCGTTGCAATCAGTGGTGGTGTTAAAAAACGCTCGCCGTTTTGCGGTTTAAAGCCCTTATGCAGCTGTTCTTTCAGATACTCCCATCGTCCGTTTCTGACTGCAATCTTTTTAAACAGCAGATAGGCAATTCCTAAAAAACCTGCCGCCACAAGCCCAAGCATCACAACCTGTGCAATAATCACCGGCATACTGATCATTGAACCTTGTGCCGCTTCTGCACTCTGTGTAAGCAGCTCACTGCCGCCTGATGTCATTGACACCAGCTGCATCATAATGATTGAATATGAATTCGCTGCAAAATGCGCCAGCATTGATGAATACATAGAACCTGTCGCTTCAACAAGCAGTGCAAATACAATCCCCATTAACAATGCATAGCTTAACTGATTGATATTCAAATGCATCAGTCCGAAGACCAGTCCGCTAAGAACTGCCGCCCCTAAGATGCCGTTTTTTCTGTAAGAATGATAAATCAGTCCACGGAAAACAAATTCTTCCACACACGCAGGCAGTACTGCAATAATCAGAAGCTGCACAACAAATGGATATGCAATCAGCTCCTGCACGGAATCCTGCACGTAGTTTGTTGAAAACAGACTTGTTAAATTGCTGACAAACAGCATCGTCGGAACAAGTGCATAGCCAAACAACAGGCTTAACAGCCCGTCCGATATCCGCAGTTTGCGGTACGGCATACACGCAATAATATTAATCTTATGTATTGCCACATAAATCAATGCCGGAAGCAGTACAATTGCCTGACTGAGCAGATAACTACCCCAAAGCGGCATATTAATGTCCATCACTCCAATGACCGCCCCTGCAAGAATGGACAGTAGAATGTAGCTTATAAAAAGAACCGGAATAAATCTGTTAATTCGTTTACACATAGATTACTTCCATGCAATTGCTTCAACTTCAAGTAAAACGTCCTTTGGCAGTCTTGCAACTTCTACACAGGAACGTGCCGGAAACGGTTCTTTGAAATATTTCTTATAAATTTCATTGATTTTGCCAAAATCGTTCATTTCCTTGATAAATACGGTTGTCTTTACAATATTTTCCACCTTAGAGCCTGAATCTTCTACCAGATGGCAAAGATTTTCAAATGCCTGCTCTGCCTGTGCTTCCACCCCCTCTGCAATTTCACCGGTTGCAGGATTTACAGGAATGACACCTGATGTAAATACCATATTATTAATTTCAATTGCCTGTGAGTAAGGTCCAATTGCCCCCGGTGCTCTCTTTGTACTGATAACTTTCTGCATAATAATCTCCTTTTCTGAGCGACTTGTCGCGAAGATGCGATGAGAAATTCGCGCAGGCGATTTCTCATCTGCAATCATGGCTATTTGTTTTCGCTCCGAAACAAATAGCTGTGTGAAAAATAAGCGCATCAGCGTTATTTTTCACACTACTTTTTCTCCTTTTTACTTTTTCAGCTTGATACAGCTTTCTGCAATTTCAATTTTTCCTTCTTTTAACAGCCGCCCGACTGCACGTTTAAATGCATTCTTACTCATATCAAATTCAGCTTTGATAATCTCAGGTGCTGCTTTATCCGTAAAAGGAAGACTTCCGCCTCTTTTTTCAATTGCATGATATATTATACTGGAATCTTCATCCATTTGTATATAGGCTTTTTGTTTCAGACTGATTGACAGTTTATGGTCATCGCGCACTTTCGATACTCTGCCGTGAATTGTATCGCCTATCTGAATCTTTCCGAACACTTCATTTTTCGGAATCATGCCAAAATAACGGTCATCTACCGCTACGTACACACCGTAATCCGGGTTAATTTCAATGACTGTTCCCTGTACGGCGCTGTCTTTTACATATGGACTGTCACAGCTTAAATAATCATATACGCGCATGGTTGCTGCCAGACGGTTACTCTTATCAACATAAAGTGCCGTCAGACAGGTATCACCTTTTTCCACATGCGTTGTCTGCTCTTTAAATGGAAGGAACAAATCCTTTTCCAGTCCCCAGTCTAAAAATGCACCGATTTTACCGACTTCCGAAACCTTTAACTTTGCAATCCGTCCCAGTTCCAGCTTCGGTGTCTTCGTCGTCGCAATCAGACGGTCACTGGAATCACGGTAAACAAAAACCGTCAGTGCATCGCCCACTTCAATATCCTGCGGAACCTGCTTCTTTGGCAGTAAAACTTTATCTTCTTCTGTACCAAGGTAAATACCAAAATCTACGATTTTTACAACATTCAAACATTGTGTTTTTCCTAATTCAATCATACCATTCTCCATTCCGCAGGCATTTTAATGCCGGAGGAATCGCGAACTGAATCTATTCAGTTCTGCGATAAGGACAGTTTTGTGACGCCTGCGGCACAAAACTGTTGTGTGAAAATCTTAGATTTAAGGATTTTCACACCAATCTCCATTCTGAGCAGCTTGTTGCGAAGCGGCGATGAGAAATTCGCGAAGGCGATTTCTCATCTGCCATCATAGCTATTTGTTTTGCTCCGAAACAAATAGTTCTATAATGCAAAAAATCCCTCGCAATCATGCGAGGGATAAAGGACTGGGCTTGAGGGACTCGAACCCCCACAATGCTGGAATCAGAATCCAGTGCCTTACCATTTGGCGAAAGCCCAATGTCGTTTGCCGTATGTCGTAACGACAAGATGTATTATATAATAACAAAAAACAAAATGCAAGCACTTTTTTCATTTTTTTTGAAATTTTTTGTTATTTTTTTGCATTTCCAGTATTCATGCGGCTTCCCGGCATTTATTTCTTTGTTATTTTTTAAAATGTCATCAAAACCGGAAACCCTTCCCGGTATTCCTTTACAATGTACGGATGCTCCTTCGCATATTCATAAATGGTTTTTCCAAGTCCGTCTTCAACCAACGCCTTCATCTGTTCCAGCGGCACCTGATTAATTGCCGGACAGGTCGGTGTCAGTGCAATGACATACTTTTCATTTTCCTTCATAATCCGGAGCGGCCATATTTTACAGTCAAACGGCTTTTCTTCATTATTTAACGTACAGCCCTTGTGCGCATCCAGAAATTCACAGGCGGCTTCCTCCTCGGAATCCTGCGTACGATATTTTCCTGTTAAATCCATCTGACCGTATTCTTTTCCCGAAACCGTCTGCTTTTTAAACACAACCGGACTGCCCTTCTTTTCCAGTGAATCCATAACCTCTTTCGGAAACAGTGGCGTTTCCCAAAGACTGCATCTTCTGAACGAACAGCAGAAACGGCACTCGGCACACGTTTCTTTTTTCAAAACTTTTGAAAGCATTTTCTCTCCTTCTTTCCAATCAGACCCGCAGATTTATTCTACAATGTCCTGTGTTTTTAAATGTGCATTATATTTCTTAACCAGCATTTTAGGATGGTAGGACATTTTTGCCTTACGAAGCCCCTCAATTCCGATATCTTCTTCGCGATTCAGCCATTTGCAGTTTAACGTCTGTGCAAACAGCCTGTTAATCGCCGCATATGCACCATTTGTCACACATTCACCGACCGCCTTTTCAAAATGAATATCACACGTATCTTCATTAATATAAGAAGCAACCGTCATCGCCGCCGGTGTATCATTGACGTATAAAAGCCCGCCTAAAAGCTCTAACTGTTCAAAATGCTCCAGCGCTTCTTTGACCGCCGCATATTCTTTTTTCTGCGACTCGTCTTCTTCCTGCAAATGTTCATAATACCACATATCTTCCACAAGCACCGCATCCTGCCAGTTTGCCGCGCCTATCTGCTCAAAGCGGTATTCCGGATACGTCCTTACAAACTTTGAAAAATGATTTTTCTTCTTATGAAATGCCTTTCCTGCCAGATTTGCCAGTTCTTCCTGCGAATAAATGTAGTCGCTGTCCCCCGGATTGCTCTCAAATACAAATGTATCCGGGAAAACCTCCTCTAACATCTGCTTTTGTTCTTCCGTGAGCAGACAGAAGCACAGCGGCTCCCTGCGTTTTTTTGCATCCTCTTTTAATGCTTGCAGTGCTTTTTCCTGGCTGCCTGTGCCTATCGGAAAGGTATATCCCTTTCTTCCGTAATAGCCGTTGTAGTGCCGCAGTAAAAAGCCTCTGTAACTGCAAATCTGTATGTCATATTTTTCACGAAGCAGATACATATTGGCAAATGAAACATCACTGCCCATATTTCCTGATTCCGCAATTATTTTCCGAATCCAGTCACCATCGGAAATGGAAGGTATTGACCATTCAAGCATAACCTTAAAGCTTCTCCGTTCTATCATTATTAAGCGTCTTACGCATTTAATATCCATATTTTGCCCTATTTTAGCATATCGACCGGTACTTCACAACCAACGCGCCATAAAATTTCTCTAAAATCCGTCAAATACATTGACCCTGCATTTTGTTTCCAGTAAAATAGATTATTAGCATATTGAAAGGAGCTCTTAAAAAACGTATGAATAAAAAAAATATTTCACTGATTTTAATTGGCATTTTACTGCTTGTGTTACAGTTCTATGTCCGGGTCGGCAATGCCACGATTGATGTCTTTTCTGACGTCATCGGCTTTATCCTAATTGTCATTGGTATTTTACCGCTTGCCCCACGTAATGTGTTATTTAAAAAAGCAAGACTTGCCGCTATTTTAGGAACGGCTGCCGCCGTTATCGGTCAGGCACTGCTTTTTAAGGACTGGGGTGACAGCGCTTCCCAGATGCGCACAATGGCTGCCGGTCTTTCTACTATTTTTACAATTTACTTTACTTATTATTTTACGGAAGCCATCATATTAGAAGCAAAATTTCAGGAAAAATCTGCCACAACACGTTCTTTCAGAATCGTATGGCTGTTGCTGGGTGCATTGGTATTTATTCATTATATCGCATTTATGTCCAATATTTCCCTTGCCTCGATTCTTGTCGGTGCAGGTTCCGGCATTTGTGCCATTTACTACTGTTCAACCATGCTGACTGCCTGTAAGCAGCTTTATATGGAAGGTCTTCCTACAAAGCATATGGACATTTCCGCAGAAAAAGCTTCAAAAAAATAAGTGCAGGCAATTGCTGTATTTACATTCTTCGTTTCTGTCTGTACCACATTGACAGATACAGCTGTTGTAGATAAAATAAGCACATAGAGATGGAGATTAGAAATGAAAAAGCTTGAAATTATTATAAGACCTGAGCGTCTTGACGATTTAAAGACAATTTTAAACAGCTGTAATGCACACGGTCTGATGATTACCAATATCATGGGATACGGAAGCCAGAAAGGGCATAAACAGGCTTACAACGGTGTTGATTTTGGCGGTAACCTGCTTCCGAAGGTTAAGGTTGAAACGATTGTCGATGATGATACCGCAGAAAAGATTATTGATTTAGTTATTGAAGAAATTAATACCGGTCTTTACGGCGATGGTAAAATCTTTGTCTACGATGTCTGCGATGCGGTTCGTATCCGTACCGGCGAGCGCGGTGTTGATGCATTATAGTACATTGCTTTAACAGAATATATTTTACGATTATCAACGGGGATAATTACAGACTGTTTCGACAGAGTAATTATCCCCTTTTTGTATATTATTTTCGTTATCTGTATCCCATAACCGTACAGATATAGACGGAATATTTTATTCCAAAAAAAGTCCCGCAGGATACTACCCAATCCTGCGGGACTTTTTATTTTGGTCTTTTACTGCTTTCATTTTCACTGTATTTTACTTTTACTTACAGCTCATCTGTATCCGCTTCATCTTTTTTCACATACTGCTGCAAAATTCTTGAAAAAATAAATGAATCAATATAAAAAATCAACGGAATCGATATAAACATGATACCGACATACTGCATTGTAAAATAAATCAGTCCATATGTAGCAATCATCATGCTGATGGTCTGTGGCAGATGGTGCATGCAAAGCACCAGTGCATTCTTTATCGTTGCAAATACGGTATTGTCAAACTTTGCAAGCACCGGAAATACATACAGCACAACCGCCGCCAGCACAATTAAAATACCGATTGCCGCAAACATCAGCAGCTGTACCAGCGTACCGCCGCCGTCTGCTGCCCATTTTGCACAGACATTAATGTCTACCAGAAGGATTGCCGCAAACGCTGCTAAAATCAGTTCAATCAAAATACTCTGCTTTAAATTCTGCTTAAAGGATTTAAAAAATTCCTTCCAGACATAGCCTTCTTCATCTCTTGCCATTTTCAAAGCCGCATAAAACACCGCCGTCAGCGATGCACCGATTGTAATAACCGGAATACTGCACACCATCGCCAGCAGGGTCAGAATAATAAAGTCACCGGCTTTGGTGAGTGTCTTAAAAAATTTACCGTTTATGTCAAATACGCCCATTCTTCTACCTTTCACTCTCTGTATTGATAACATGTATGATTATATATGGATACTGTCGAAAAAGCAAAGCATTTTTCTTACTTTTTCATTAAATATTTCTAAAAGCAAGTGCCTTTTATACAAATTTATGTTACACTGACTAATGTCTTTCAAAACGAAACTGTAAACATTTGCAGAAAGGAGTACTATGAAGCCATTTTTTAAAAAGAAACCTGTAAAAGAACAGATGACTCCGTTTAAAGATTTGACTTTCTCCGAAAAAATCCACTATATCTGGGAATATTACAAATATTTTATGCTTGCGGCAGTACTTGTAATCATTGCTGTTGTAAGCTTTGTCATCTCTTTTCAGCGTAACAATTATACAACCGCTTTCAGTATGGTTATTATTGACGGCAAAATGACCGGCTACGATACCGGAACCGATGCCATTACGACCGGTTTTACCGGATATCTTGGCATTGACGGCAAAAAGGAACGTGTGGAATGTGATTACAACTATTCCCTGATTCCAAAGCTTTTAGATCAGGATGTCAGCGCCAGCCAGCAGAAAATCTACACACTGGCATCCACCGGCTCGATTGACGGTTATATCGCAAGTCCTGATTATATCGATTACTTCTCTACGGATAAAGAGCCGTTTTTAACGGATTTAAGAGAAGTTTTAACCGATAAAGAACTGGAAACCTTAGCCGGTAAAATCATTTACTATACCAAAGAAGACGGTACAAAAATTCCGATTGCACTGGATTTAACCGATACCAAGATCAAGACCGAAACGGACTTTACCATGGATAATCCATGCTACGGCATCGTTGTAACCGCACCGAACTTAGAAAATGCTGTTGCCTTTATCCGCTACGCATTCGACTTATAAATGTACAGATTCATTCCGTCAATATCCTCCGCATAAACTGTAAATCCCATTTTTTGTGCGAGGCTGATTGACGGAATATTTTTTTGATGACAGCATAAAAATAAATAACTGCAAAGCTCGCGCTCCTTTACATAATCAAGAATTGCAAAACACGCTTCCGCGGCATACCCCATGCCCTGCCACGGCTTTCCGATAAGATACCCCAGCTCTTTTTGTAATTCTCCGTCAATTTCGCGGTTTTCAATCCCCGCCCGTCCGATGACTTTATTATCTTCCTTACGGAGCACCAGCCACAAACCATGCTCGAAAAAGCCGTACATATTTTTGATGTACTGCCTTGTAAATTCTTCTTCCTCAGTCCTTTCATACAACGGTTCAATATACGGACAGTCCCGCAGTGTATCATAGACTTCGTACAGACTGTCTAAATCCGTAAGCTGCATTTCACGTAAAATCAGCCTGTCAGTTTCTGCAATCTCAAGGGGAAGTCTGTAATGTCTGCAATAAACGGTTTCCAAGTACATTTTGTCGATTGAATCTATATTTTCCACGACATATTTTGCACTGCCCCTGTAATCAAAGCCGTAACCGATTGACGGAATATTTTTTACAACTTCGGGCAGTTCCGTATCCTGTAAGTCTGTTAAAAGCACCCACCCCGCCAACGGTTCCAACTGCTTATTAAACATTTCAACCGGCTCAGCCTCAAACTGCTTAAACGGTTCAACCGGCTCAAAGGATTGTAACTGCTCCCGGCAGAGAATTTTTAAGTCACTTAGCTCCGGCTGTCTGCGCAGTTTTTCACATATCTTATATTCTTTTTCTTTATCCTGCATGAGGACTGCGATTTCCCGCACATTTTTCTGCATATTTTTTATCCACTTTCTTATTTTCTCAATCTTTTTTATTTTTTGCCGATACACATAATATATATATATGATATCAGGGTCAAAGGGTTATTCACCCACATGAGCTTGCTCATAGGTGGGTGAATAACCAACACAAACTTATACCGTTATAATATCAAAGATAAGGAGGACCTGCAAATGTCATCTGCTTTTATAAATTCACTGGGCAGCAGCTTTGGCAGCCTTACAACAACACAAACGAAATCACAGTCAAGAACGAAAAAGAAAACTACGCAGTCCGGTAAAATTGTCGTTAAAAAGAACATGACCGCACAGGGGTATCTGATCCGCATGGCAAATGCCAAATCCCCGGCACAGGTTGCCGGCATTATCCGTGCCGCACGCGCCGATGCCAACGCCATGAAAAATTCAGATGCAGGAAAAACAGCCATTGCCGAAGCCCAAAAAATTGCCGATGCGATTGAAAATAAAGGGACTTTAAAAATCAGCCGTTTAAAAAAGGAACAGCAGCTCCGTCAGAAAAAACAGATTGAAGAATCCTGCGGTGCAAAGAAAAAAGCCGCTTTGACGTCCAAACAGCTTAAAAAGAAAAAACGCGCCCGCAAAGCCGAGGAACGCGCCGATGCCGCAAATGCCATAACACCGTATAAAAAACAAACAGAGGAGAATAACGAATCTAATTCCTCATTCTCCTCTGATACGACGGCACCCGGAATCGTCATTGATGTTGCGGTTACGGCTGATACCGGCTGCGCACCCGCTGACGCTTCAAGCGTTGATGTCAGTTTATAAAATTTTTTTATCTTTGTACTTCGTTTCCGCTTTCAGAAAATGCGAGCTGGCTGACTTCATCTGCCGTAACAAGGTTAAAATCACCGCTTACGGTATGCTTTAAGCAGCTGGCTGCATTTGCAAATTCAACCATTTTCTGAGCATCGTACTTCTGTAAGCAGGCATAAATCAGACCTGCGCAGAACGCATCGCCCGCACCGATATAATCTAAGATGTGCATGAAATATTCTTTGCTGTAGTAAGCCTTTCCGTCTGTATAAATCATAGACTGTAACTTAAAGGTTGTGATAGAAGTTTCTGTACGCCAAACTGCTGCCACCATTTTAAACGGAAAACGCTTCATGAGTTCTTTTGCAATGTACTCGTTCTTTTCTGTGCCTTCTCCGACCGGCTCAAGCTGGAAAATACCAATCGCATCGTCTTCATTGGCAATACAGATATCTACATACTGGCAGATTTCTGTCATAACCTTGTTTGCCTTTTCACCGCTCCAGAGCTTGCTTCTGTAATTTAAGTCACAGCTGACAGTCATTCCCTTTTCTTTTGCTTTTTTGCAGGCTGTTAAGCAGACCTTAGCCAGTGTATCGCTGATTGCCGGTGTGATTCCTGAAAAATGGAACCATGTTGCATCTTCAAAAATGGCATCCCAGTCAAAATCACTTTCTTCTGCCAGTGCAATTGCTGAACCGCTTCTATTATAAATAACGTTTGATGGTCTCTGGCTGGTCTTCTTTTCCAGAAAATAAATACCAATCTGGTCGCCGCCGCGGACAATCTTACTGACGTCCACACCGTACTGACGCAGTGCATTGACTGCACTCTGACCGATTGCATGTTTTGGAAGCTTAGTTACATAAGCCGCATCCACACCAAAGTTGGATAAAGAAACGGCTGTGTTGGCTTCTCCGCCGCCGTATACGGCTTCAAACGAATGACACTGTGTAAAACGCTCACTGTTTTCCGGTGAAAGACGCAGCATAATTTCACCAAATGTAATAATTTTTTCCTTCATTTTATTCTTTCTCCATTTTCTATATATTGATATGAGTGTCAAAATACCTTTTTCCACTTATTTCATTTTGTGTCGTATTATAGCACATTTTTTGATACATTGTATAGTACATTTGCAAAAAATTTACGTTGACTTTTACGCAATGACTGGATACAATAACGAATATACTTGATATTCAGAAAGGAATTATTATTATGGCAAATCAAAATCCAGTTGTTACATTTACAATGGAAAATGGCGATATTATGAAAGCCGAGCTTTACCCGGAAGTTGCACCAAACACTGTCAACAACTTCATCAGCCTTGTAAAGAAGGGCTTTTATGACGGATTAATTTTCCACAGAATTATTGCAGGTTTCATGATTCAGGGCGGCGACCCGGAAGGTTCCGGCATGGGCGGTCCGGGATATTCTATCAAGGGTGAATTTAACATCAACGGTTTCCAGAATGACTTAAAGCATACAAAGGGTGTTCTTTCCATGGCGCGTGCACAGCACCCGGATTCTGCCGGTTCACAGTTTTTCATTATGCATGAAAACGCACCGCACTTAGACGGACAGTATGCGGCATTCGGCATGCTCACAGAAGGCGTTGACGTCTTAAATAAAATTGCCGAAACCGATACGGACTGGAGCGACAGACCTCGCAATCCTCAGGTTATGAAGACGGTTACGGTTGAAACTTTCGGTGTCGATTATCCGGAACCGGAAACACTCTAATCGTTATTGCACATTTTAAAAATTGATAAATTAATAAATTGAACCCGGCAGAATTTCAAATGTATCCGATACATTAAAACTCTGCCGGTTTTTTATTCTGTTTGGCAGGATTTGATAGTCTTAATAGTTTTACTGCATCCATGTCTGGCTTTTTTTCAGTGTAATAATTAAAGTTCACTTTAAGTCAAGCTTTTTACTTAAATTTTACATTTTTATTATGATGAGCTTTTTGCTGGAATGTCCAATATCTATTGTGCATATGGTTGTATGTTTTTTATGTATAGCAAAAGCGGTGCCGCATAGACATTTTATCTATACGGTACCGCCCTTTTTTCTTTTATTACATTTACAATACCCGTGCGCCGTTTATTCCATAGACACACACCAGAATGTACAACACGTATCTGGGAATACACACTGCCTTAAAAATCCCCCTGATTCAGAAAGACTGCTCACTTAATATCCTTTACAAACTGCTCCAGCTTTTCCTTATTATCCTTTGCCTTATCACTGTGACGGTCTGCGAGGGCGACTTCACTTTTTAAATTTTTAAGTTTCTTTGACAACTGTGCAATACATCTGTCATTGTCCCCGCCGCCGCTGAATGTAAAGACAGCATTTATTCTATCAGCCACTCCGTACTTTTTAATAAAGGTGTTTACCGGAGATGCCGGTAAGCCCGCCCATATGGGTGTTCCCAATATAATTTCATCGTAATAATCTATATTATCGGGAACGCCTTTTATTTTCGGTGTTCTTCCAAATGTGGACTGCATTCCGCCGACAAGCATTTTCGCCGCCGGTTTTCGCGGAAGCGGCTTTGCCAAATCGATCTCAAATAATTTTGCGCCCAGTTTTCTTGCAATCTCTTTGGCGGCTTCTTTTGTATTTCCTGTTAATGAATAGTAAATAACTGCTTTGCTCATTGTGTTGTTCTCCATTTGTTCTTTATTTTATATGATTTGATAAACTTGAAGTTTTGCATACGTTATTCTTCTAATATTTTTGTAGGGTTCGCATCCGTTACAAATATCATACTATCATAAAGCACCGCAGGAGGTTGAAACATTCGATAACTTGGAGGAAGAAGTCGCATAATGATTGAGTAGCTTTCTCCAAGTGTTCCCATATAGGTGTATTCAGAAGCCTGCCTACCCAGTTCAGAATTTTCCGGGACTTTAGTAAAATCCAACCAACAAATATCAAATCCCGCCAGTTTTGCCGCCTTTGCTAAAGGGTCATGGGAATAAAACACCTGAATTGTACGCTTTTCAGGCGAACGGGTCGGCATATTGCAATGGGTTTTATAAAAATCGGTACCAATGACATAGTAACCGTTTGCTGCGTCCTTGGAAAGAAGTTTACCCATCGAGTCAGAACTGCCCCATTTTGCGACATGGCTGTTGTGACCTGTCACAAAGATTTTTTCATGCCCATTTCGCTGCTCCTGCTGTAAAATCCACTGTACATTTTCTGCCATAAATTGATCTCTTAATATAGCACCATCAGCATTTGTCAGAGTTTGAAGCTCGGAATGCTGCATTAAAATATCTACAAAGTGAATTGCATTTTCCGAACCGTTCTTGCTTTCCAATTCTTTCTTCACTTGTGTAAGGGTTTCAATTCGAGTAGATAAATCGCATTCACTGCTCCAGTTTTCACCTTCCACAAGTTTCTGCAAGTTTGTTGTGTCCACTTCCAGTTCTTTGCAGGATTCTTTCAAAAACCTCATGCTGTAAGAAAGCCTCTGCATATCAAAACCGTAAAAGCGAAGGTCTTCGCCTTCCAATGCACTTTCATTGTACTGGCGCATATAGGAGATAAGTTCTGCCATCTCTTCCGTTCTATAAATGGAAAATCCAATCGCTGCGGCTGCTTCCTGTGCTGTCCCCTCACCGCCGTGTATATATCGGTTTACTTGCTCGCAACCGCCGTAGTCACCTTCAAGGGCAAACGCCCTAACACCATTATTTTTTACCATCAGCTTGAACACTTCCAGCTTCAACTGCTGAAATTCTGCATTTCCGTGAGTAGCTTCTCCCAATGCAATTATTTTTGCACTTTCAGGCACAGTTATATTTTCCACGGGTTCAGCATAAGCTAAAAACTCTTCTGGATTCACATTTTCTCCTGTGCCAAAACCTCCAAAACGCATAAATACAAGTGCCGCTAAAGCCATAACACCTAATAATCCAAAAACGATATATCTTATCTTAAATCTTCTTGTCTTTTTATTCTTCATATCTGATAGACCTTTCCTTTATAATGAATGAGTTGTCTTACATCCGTTTTACACGCTTATTGTACTTCACGTAATAGTTCTTCTGCCGTAGTGTTGAACAATTTTGCAAGTGTAAGCAGATTGGAAGTGCTTGGGTCAGATGCTCCGGTCTCCCATTTAGAGACAGCCTGCCTGCTTACACCGATAGATTCTGCAACAAACTCCTGCGTCATCTTACACTCTTCACGATGCTGCTTCAAAACCTCACCGAGAGATTTCTTGATGCTGGACTTTTCTTTTCTGACATTGCCTGATTTGACATATCTACTCAATGCTCTTATGAGGAAAATTCCCACAGTGATAAATGCCACTATCACCGCCACCCCGATTAGCAGTACAATACCAAAAACAATAACTCCTAAAAAATCATATTTCACTTAATTACCTCCTTTCGTGACTTCATGATAGCGAAATTTCATGGTTGCTACCACCAACTATCACGATATTTCTTTGGTTGCGAACGGTTGCGGAACTAAAATAACACTTTTTTATGTAAAAGGCATATATGTAAATTAATAAAACGACAAATCCCGATTTCTCAGTTTCAAAAATTGGAAGTTATCGCTTTACTTTTGTTGTATCTTAGCCAAAATACTTTCTATTACAAGTGTTACTGTTATAAAGGCTCCTACAAGGGTATAGTAGTTTAAGCCATACATCAATGGCAAAAGAGAAATAACTACTGTAATAATGGAAAGGACAAACAATGCTTTGAGAACACCTTTCTTCTTCAATGAAAAAAATGAAAGTAAGAAGATGGCAACAGTAAGTGTGGCTGTAATAAGTGGAGCAAAATTTGCATAGCCAAACGGTGTAAGGCTAAAGTATGAGAATGTTTCTTTTACTCTTTCTGTTGGAGATGTTGCAAAAATACAAACTGCTCCCAAGGGTAATAATTCTAACACTATTGTTAAAGCTGGCAAAACCGCTAAGCAGACTTTCTTCATGTTGTATATCTCCTTTACAAATTCCGATTTTACTTTGTAACTATGACTTTTCCTTCTGAATCCAGAAGCGGTGTAATAGCCGCTCCATATCCAGATTTCCAACAAAGATAGTTAACCCCAGTCTCCTTATCTACAAGGATTTGGCGAACTCCTTCATCCTTAAGCTGACTTCCGTCTCTAAATGTAACTTCAAATCTTTCTTCTTTCTTTGCCATGTTTATTTCTCCTTTTTCAAGCGTTAACTTCCGATTTTCCTAATTCTACAAACGTAAAATTACAGGTTCAATTCATACATTTTGTACTCTGTCCACCTCATATTTTCGTAAAACATTTGTTTTGCTTCAACAAATTGAAAACCGCAACCGGCATAAAGCCGTTCTGCCGCCCTCCCTTATAACCCCAAATTTTTCATATAAATGGCGCCCTGCTGATGATGCCTTTAGCTTTTTAGGTACACTGTACAAAAAACACACCAACATCATCTGCTTTTTCCTCTTTGCTTAAAAACAGATACCCTATTGCATCATCTAAACAGAAAATATCCTGAAACTCCTCCGGAAAATCTTCTCCGTATATCTGCATACAAAACTGATAGGAATCAAGTTCTAACTTTTCGTTTTGTAAAAATACAGGATTTGCCCCAATAAGAGAGCCGTAATCCTCATCAGATTCATTCATTTCTTTATCAATTACAATTTCTCTTGCCGGAATCAAAAAGTCCGCATCGTTTCTCGGCGCGGCAGCCGAATGTAAAACTACTTTTGTATATCCGTTTTTTATATTCTGAAGTTCCTCGGTATCCCCATTATAAACGATTGAGTCCAAAAAATAATCTTCTCTATTATAAGTGGTAAATACAGAAATAACCTTATCTTTCGGATAATTAAAATTAAGCTCCGCATTTAAAAAATTTGTAGGTATATTAAAAATAAAAACCATTTTTTCTCCATTCGGATTCGTAGGCCACTCCATATCCGGCGGCAAAAAACTTTTTCCTCCGATACGCAGAATATTTGATTCATTATCTGCATTTTCAAATGTTACTAAGTTTGACATTTCATTCTCCTCTCCTATGTAATCCAAAATAATCTCTCAATAAAATAAAACACTGAAAATCTGATTTTTGTAAAAAGCCATTACAAGCCCGGCTATTCAAAATGATGTTCCCTTTCCAATCACGATTTATTTTTTATCATATATGTATTCTTTTATTGTTTTTTTAATGATGCAATACACATCAATTATATCATACATTGATATTTTGAAAAAATAAAACATCTTCTTTATTACTCTACTTGTCAGATATCCACCACTAATGCTTTACTAATTATACTTATTCTATGAATCTCACTTTACACATTTCTTAATATATATTAGCGTACCCTTTAAATATAGAAATGTCCTCGTCACTAATTCTATAATTTTATCTTTTATTGTCATACACAAATTCCAATCCTTTAACATGCTTATTGGGAGTTTTGCAACAATTTACTATACTAGAAGATGATATTCCCATTTTTTTTGAAGCTTGAGCTATAGATTCAAATCTCTCTCCAGTAGTCAAACATATTACAGCTTTGGTTCCTCCACCATTACAATAAGAACAACCTTTTCCTTCTAAAATGTGTCCTGGTAGCGACAACCATTCACGACCACATTTTTTACACTTACATAATATTTTAGTCGTAGCATTAGTATACTCCCCAATTAAATCAATGCTAGTATTTCCTTTCTTCTTAAAAAGTTCTAAGAATTCATTATGTGTGCGGTCTTTACCTGAGCATTTTCTACAACCAGTCCCATTTAATAAATGATATGGTTTAGCCTCCCATTCACATCCACAAATTTTACACTTACAAGCTATATTTATAGAATTACCTCTATACTTTCCTATAATTGTAATTTGTGGATTGATAACCTTTAATCGTTGAATAAATTCTTCTGTTGTTGTTATTTTGCAATTTTTTCTTGCAATGTCTTCAATTTCATTCCATTTATTAGACAGTAATTCATATCTAAAGTCTAATTTTTCACAAATTTCTTTTACTATCTCTTTTAATGTATGGTAATCATCTTCGCTTGAAAGATTGTATGAATAACAACGGATATCATCAACAAAACATTCTGGTGGACAACTATCATAGATAATCATAAGATTAATGCCCTGCTCCTGACACTTTCTTCTTTTTTCTCTATCCCTTTCCACTTTAGTTTGATGCCAAAACCATGCGCCTGGTTCTATTGCATAATTTTTCTCAGGAATATAAATGTCAAGTTCTTGCCCCATTACCGTCTTATCTCTTGAAAAGACCTCAACCCCTTCTGCTGCTATATTCAAGCTATTATAAATAAACTGTTCCATAAATGATGTTGCACTTTTTGCGCATTTAGGACATCCATGTCCTTGCAGTAATGAATTTGCATCTGTATGCCACCTATGTTCACAAACAGCACACTTTACATCAATCTTTTTTTGAGTTCCTAAAAATTCACTCTGCAATATAATATTAGGATTAATTTTCTTGACACGAATCATATACTCCGATTGTGATATTCGCCTACGTTTTGCAGAAGATTCAATCGCACATTTCCTACATCCTTTCCCTCTAATAATATTATCTGCTATTGGATTCCATATATTTCCACATACTTTGCACTTAACCTTAACTCTTGAGGTCATACAATCATATTTTCCTATAATCTCAATATTAGGATTAATACCTCTCATTTTATTTTCAAATTCATTTTGAGTTAAAATACGCTGTCGAATTGCATTTTTCTGTTTACAGTTTGAACAACCTTTTCCTAATAATAAGCTTTCTCCTGTTGGTTTCCATAACTTTCCACACAATTTGCATTTTACCAAAACCGGTGTACTCGTATTTACATATTTTCCTAAAATCTTAATGTCATTATTTTTTGAATATACAACTCTCTCAAAACTCTCCTGCGTATATCGCCTATGCCCTGAACAATTTGGACATTTCCTACCATGCAACAAGTTGCTTGGTCTAGGAGTCCATTCTCCTTCATTCCATGGATAACCACATTTTAAACATCTACAGCTAATTCCTGTATTTGCATTAATATACTCCCCAAGAACCTCAATATCTGAATTAATCTTATTCAATTCTTCTGTAAACTGAATAGTTGTTTTCTTTTTATTACTTTTACCTTCCACAAAAAATCTCCTAATATAAACAATAGTATCTATTTTATAAAATTAAACTAATCATTTCTTTTCATACCCATATACTAATATTCTGCATATTTATTATAATTTTTTTTAATTTCTATTGCAAATAATGTTGCTATATGTTATTTTATAAATAGAATATATTCTTAAAATCAAAGTTCTTAAATATGCTTTTATATTTAAAACTCTATTTTCTATTTATTTTTCTGTGATTCATTATCATTTTTAGTATCACATTTTAAATCCATAAAAATATTTAGAAAATTCATTGAAACCCTTGTCGACAATCCTAATATTCCAGTATAATAAAAGAAAGGACACACACATGGATAATACACCATATGATGATGTATTCCGTACACTTTTAACAGACTGTACAGAATTAATAATTCCGGTTGTGAATGAAATTTTTCATACGAAATATACCGGAAAAGAAAAAATCTGTCTGCTTCAAAACGAACATTTTATCAAACTGCCGGACGGCAGTATGATTATCCGAATGTTTGAATATGATACACAGCTTGCATTGGAAAACAAAGAACTGATATCCAATTTCTTAACAGTTCGTTTCCCCGATTCAGCTATTGTATCGCTCAGACATACAAAAAATACACCTGATTCAATGACTATTACTGTTCTGACACCGGGCGGTAAGTCACTTACACCGTCCCGGTTTTAAAAATACGACAGTATACCATAAACGAACTATTTGAAAAAAAATTATTTTTCTTAATACCATTTCATATTTTTGTATATGAGAAGGATTTTAATGAATTGGAAACAAACAAGCGGAAACCATACTCCTTTCCGTGACATTGTCACAAAATCGCAATATGATTTCCGCTTCTATTATTCTTTCAATTATTCTTTCAGTATTTCACAAAATACCTATTCAAATTAAAAATGTCCGCCTGAGCTGCCGGAGTTCCCTCCGCCGCCACCGCCGCTGGAACTTCCCGAACTGCTGCTGGATTCAATATGACGTGTAACAACCGTTGTATTGATAAAACGGTCTTCACGTCTTCTGACGTTGAAGTTATGATTCCTGGTATACGTTCTGCTGTCCACTGTCATCTTAGACTTTGCCTGAAACATCATGGCAATGACCGCAGCCGCAGCAACTCCCAGTGAAATTAAAAGCTTCTGTGGCAGATACAGTGACAGTCTGTAAGAAAAGCTGGTATCGAGCTGTTTGCGTACACCTGCAATATATTTTTTACAGCCTGCATAATAATTGCCATCTGAAAGCTTATCTTCCGCTTTTTCACGGATAGCATCTAATTTACTCTGCGTAAAGCTTTTCGTCGTTCTTGCAATACCTGATGTAACCAGCATATCCGCCCGTGACTTCATATCAATGACATAGACAATTGCATCCGGCTCCGAACTGCTTTCATCATAGCCGTAGCTTTCATTAATAATGCCGCGTACATCATTTTCCAGTTCTTTATCGTCCAGTCCTTTGCTCTGTGTCAGAATCACGACATCCGTCTTGCAGGCATCAGATGCTTTCCGGCACATTTTAGTAAGCTGTTCCTTTTCCTTATCGGTAAATAAACCCGCATCATCGACCACATACTCTTTGGACTGCGTATCTGCCCATGCATCCTGCGGCATACCGCCTAAAACTGCTGCCGCTAAAAGGAGCAGGCTCACGAGTAAAATCATTTTCTTTTTCATTTTCATAGCGCAAGCCCTCCTAATGTCAGCACAATCATCATGATTACAAAAATTCCTACAAAGTAAGCAGCTGCTTTTCCTTTGCTGATTGGACGGTCTGCTACGATTTTACCGGTCTGTCCGTTTAAAACGAAGTTAAAATCGTTTCCGTGATAACGGCAGTTTAACATCCATACCGGAAGCAGTGCATATTCGTTGTGCTTATTATTCATGGAAATGTGATTATCCAACACGCTGACAGTCGAATATCCAAGCATTGTGCTTCTTGCAATCTCCGTAATATAACGGTCTACCCTTTTTCTGACACGGCTCTGCATCTGCTCATCGGTGAAATTATACCGTTCTGAAAGATATCCTGACAGATACGGCATTGCAAACGGTTTTAACGCCGTATAGTCAAACGGCTCTAACTTATCCATCGTGTCATCGTCCATTTTTTCCGAAGCATCTGCCGGCACTTTTTCAAACTGTGCCTCTACATCACGGTACACGTGAAAATGGTCTGTATATGTATACTCTGTATCGCCGTGGCGCTCGGTTCTGATTTTTTCGGCTTTTGCCGTCATCTCGGTTTCGGCATCGAAATCATATAGCCAGAACGGCACATAAACACCGGAAATTTTTTCAATGGTGCTTTCTGTTGACAGTGTCTTTGGCGTAAGCAGCCCTTTTTTTACCCAGCTTTTATACATTTTCTTTGCTGCTTCCCGGTCAATCTGAAACGGAATGACCGATGACGGTGAAAATTCTCCGCTTAAGCGGTCTTCCACCAGTGACGGATTGCCGCAGAATGAACAGATTGTTGCAGATGTATACTCATCTGCCAGCAGTTCTGCACCGCAGCTCTGGCAGTGATACACCTTCATATTCATGCTGCCTTTTCCTTTTTGTTCCTCTGACTGTGCAGACTGTGTGTCTGTCTGCGTGTTTCCCCCGGCTTCTGCATCGCTGTAGAGATGTCCGTACTGCTTTTCATAGTCCTGTACATCCATTTCCATCTGGCAGGATGGGCACTTGAGTTTTTGTGCCGTGCTGTCAAATTCCATTGCCGCCCCGCAATTCGGGCATTTGTACGTTATTGGCATATTCCCTCCATTCCCCTTGATACTTCATCAGGTACGCTTTAGTATATTATGATACTTATTATATGATACGTTATCCGTGTAAGCAAGAATCCGCATCATTATATCATCTTTTCTTTAATGCCTTTCGCTGCTTCGCCATGCACGTTATCGTTCTCAAGCCTGAAGCAGAACTTTGTGCAAGCGCAGTTCTGCTTCGAGCTTTCGTCCGGCACGGCTCATAGCTTTCGCACATTCATATTTTGTTCATATTTCTTTTAATATCTCTTAACAATATGCACACGTTTTCTTCACTTTTCCTGCATATAATACATTTGTATTAAGAAATTAGCCAATATTTTTTTAATAAAGATTTTTTTCATAATCCCAGTTGTTTAAGTGAATAAACAACTCCTCCCTCTTTTCATCGCCCCTAGCCAGGGCGATGTTTTTTTATCGGATCAAGAAGGAAACAATCATCATCACAATTCCCACAACCAGCATGATAATTCCGGTTTTGCGGTCTTTGTTGACTGCCGGTGACTTTAAATCTTTACGGTCTCTTTCATCATAAAAAATATTCCACTGGTGTCTGGAATTGGATATTTTTACAATTCCGATAAATGCAATCATCATGCCTGCAAAAAACACCATAAACCCCAAAAACGGCAGATATGAAGTTCCACGATAACTCTCACTGTCATTAAAATCAATATCACATAATACACTCTGTAATAATACCATTGCCTGCACTCCCTTCTGCCTCACCGGCGGATTTTGTATTTATTATACAACATTTTTCACAATACTAACAGCCTGTTATTTTGAAAACATCATAAAACCTTTATAAATTGCAACCGTTCAGAGCCAGGCAACTTTTCAGACATAATTGTGAGTCATGCTTGCATGAACGAACAGTTATGTCTGAAAAGTTATTTGGCGGATACGCCTCACCGACAAAATGCCTGCATTTTGGAGGCTGGCTCTGAACGGTTACGATTATTTTCTGCCAGGCAGATTTCCAGACATAATTGTGAGTCATGCTTGCATGAACGAACAATTTGGGCTGAAAAGTTATCTGGCGGATACGCTTCACCGACAAAATGCCTGCATTTTGGAGGCTGGCTCTGAACGGTTATTATAATTTAAGATTGCCGCTTTTATTTTCAGTCAATTTGCGGTATAATTAACCTATATTAAATTAAAAAATATCAGGAGGTACGATTTATGTTGGTTTCTGCAAAAGAAATGTTAACAAAAGCCCGTGAGGGTAAGTATGCTGTAGGTCAGTTTAATATTAATAACCTGGAATGGACAAAGACCATTCTTCTTACAGCGCAGGAATTAAATTCCCCTGTTATCCTCGGTGTATCAGAGGGTGCGGGTAAATACATGGGTGGTTTTAAAACTGTTTCCGGTATGGTAAACGGACTGCTTGAAGGATTAAATATTACCGTTCCTGTGGCTCTGCACTTAGACCACGGTACATATGAAGGCTGCTACAAGTGTATTGAAGCCGGTTTTTCTTCTATTATGTTTGACGGTTCCCACTACCCAATCGCAGAAAATGTTGAAAAAACAACAGAGCTTGTAAAAATCTGTAATGAAAAGGGGCTTTCCCTTGAAGCGGAAGTCGGTGCAATCGGCGGTGAAGAAGACGGTGTTATCGGTATGGGTGAGTGTGCTGACCCGAATGAATGCAAGTCAATTGCAGACCTTGGTGTTACAATGCTTGCTGCCGGAATCGGTAACATCCACGGCAAATATCCTGCCAACTGGCCGGGTCTTAGCTTTGAAACACTGGCTGCCGTAAAGGAAAAGGTCGGTGATATGCCGCTCGTTCTCCACGGTGGTACAGGAATTCCTGAAGATATGATTAAGAAAGCCATTTCTTTAGGCGTTGCAAAGATTAATGTCAATACAGAATGCCAGCTTGCTTTCGCTGCTGCCGTAAGAAAGTACATCGAAGCAGGAAAAGACCTTGAAGGCAAGGGATTTGACCCGAGAAAGCTTCTTGCACCTGGCTGTGATGCAATCAAAGAAACTGTCCGTGAAAAAATCGAATTATTCGGTTCTGCAAATAAGGCCTGATTCCGGTAATACAGCATGAACAACGATAAAGAACAGATAACTTCCAATGAAAAATCCGAAGACGTTTTAGCAGATTTATCAAAAGATGAGCATTCCGGAGAGGAGACATCTTCTCCGGAATCTTCCGGTAAAAAGACATTTACGGACACTGACGGTTCAGATTCTGTAAATGCGGACGTTGCCGCAAAGCCGTCTATTTTACGGCGCATTATTTTGATTGCGGCAATATGTGTCTTTTGCTATTCTGCTTTTATGTTGTTTCAGATTTTCTGGGAATACAAAAAAGGCAATGATATTTATGATACCATTCAAAATCAGGTATTAGATACAGACACACCAACTTCTGTCACGCTTGACGATGAAGAAGTCGAAATTCCGTTTGTATATGACCATAAGCAGCTGCTCTCCATCAATTCCGAAGGACTTGGCTATCTTTACATTCCTTCAATTGATGTACGGCTTCCGATGGTCCAGTCTACAGATAATGATTTTTATTTGACCCACACCTTTAATAAGACCGCTAATAAAAACGGCTGTCTTTTTGAGGATTACCGGATTACCGGCGGACTTTCCGCTACCAACGTCATTATTTACGGACACAATATGCACAACGGCAGTATGTTTGGAAAGCTTTCCCGCTATGATGATGAAAGCTTCTATTATACGGAAGGCCACGACATGTTTTATATTTACACTGAAAATAAAATCATGCAGTACCGCATTTTCAGTGCATATATCAGTGAACCTGTCAGTGATACGTACACCTTTAATTTTTCAACGCTTTCCGGATTGCAGGATTATGCCAGATCCATGAAAGCACTTTCAATTTATAATACCGGTGTTTCTGTTGATGATGTTTCGCAGGTTGTAACACTTTCTACCTGTACCTCTGACGGTTCGAAGCGTTTTATCGTTCAGGGTGCTTATGTGGGAGAAGCCTTATTAACCTACTGATTTTTGACATTCTTTGTGCTTTTAATTTAATTTTTAAATAAAATACAAAAAAGAACTTGCATTCTTAGACATTTTGCGTTATTTTATTTAAAGACAGAGAGCAAACAAACAAAGTGCTGTCGATAATTAAATAGTAGAACAAAGGTGTTCCATATTTATCTGCATATAAATTGGAATGCCTTTTTTGATTTTACTATTAATATATTAACATAATAAAAGGAAGGAAGACAAAGTTATGAGTGAAAAATTTAACGTAGCTGACATCTTTGGTGAAAATGTATTTAACGATACTGTCATGAAGGAGCGTTTACCAAAGAATGTCTACAAGAACCTCAAATTAGCTATGACAGGTGTTCAGGAATTATCTTTAACAGATGCCGATGTGATTGCAAATGCAATGAAGGACTGGGCGATTGAAAAGGGTGCTACACATTATACACACTGGTTCCAGCCATTGACAGGAACAACTGCTGAAAAGCACGACTCTTTCATTTCAGCACCAAAGGAAAACGGAAAAGTTCTGATGGAATTTTCCGGCAAAGAATTAATCAAAGGTGAACCGGATGCCTCTTCATTCCCTTCAGGCGGACTTCGTGCAACATTTGAAGCAAGAGGCTATACAGCATGGGACTGCACTTCACCGGCTTTCGTCCGTGAAGATGCTACAGGTGCTACACTTTGTATTCCTACCGCTTTTTGTTCTTATACAGGCGAGGCACTTGACCAGAAGACTCCGCTTCTTCGTTCAATGGATGCTATTAATGAGCAGTCATTACGTATTTTAAAATTATTCGGCAACACACATTCTAAGAAGGTTACACCTTCTGTCGGTGCTGAACAGGAATACTTCATCGTAGACAGAGAAAAGTATTTACAGAGAAAAGATTTAATCTTCGCAGGCCGTACATTATTCGGTGCCATGCCTCCTAAGGGTCAGGAACTTGATGACCATTACTTCGGTGCTATCCGTGAAAGAATCGGTGCATTCATGAAGGATGTCAACAAGGAACTCTGGAAGCTTGGTGTTTCCGCAAAGACACAGCACAACGAAGTTGCTCCTGCACAGCACGAACTTGCTCCGATTTATGCACAGTGCAACACAGCTACAGATAACAACCAGCTGACAATGGAAGTTTTAAAGAAGGTTGCTTACAGACACGGTCTTGTATGTCTGCTTCATGAAAAGCCATTTGCAGGTGTAAACGGTTCCGGTAAGCACAATAACTGGTCTATCACAACAGATGACGGTATCAATTTATTAGAGCCTGGTAAGACACCTCATGAAAATATCCAGTTCTTACTGGTACTCGGTGCTGTCATGAAGGCTGTTGATACCCATGCTGATTTACTTCGTGAATCTGCTTCTGATGTCGGCAACGACCACAGACTCGGTGCGAACGAAGCACCTCCTGCTATCATCTCTATGTTCCTTGGAGAACAGCTTGAAGATGTTGTTATGCAGTTAATCGACAAGGGTGATGCTACAAGCTCAATCCAGAAGGGTAAGTTAAAGACCGGTGCTTCTACACTTCCTGACTTAAATAAGGATGCTACCGACAGAAACAGAACATCACCGTTTGCTTTCACAGGTAATAAATTTGAATTCCGTATGGTTGGTTCTGCTGACTCTATCGCTCCTGCAAACGTTGTATTAAATACTATCGTTGCAGAAAGCTTTAAAGAAATCGCTGATGAACTGGAAAAGGCTGATAACTTCGACATGGCCTGCCATGATATGATTAAAAAGCTTTTCACAGACCACCACAAGATTGTATTTAACGGAAACGGCTATACAGATGAATGGATTGCAGAAGCTGAAAGACGCGGTCTTCCAAACATTCCTTCTATGGTTGATGCAATTCCTGCTCTTACAACACCAAAGGCTGTTAAACTGTTTGAAAGCTTTGGCGTATTTACAGAAGCAGAATTAAAGTCAAGAGCTGAAATCAAGTACGAAGCTTATGCGAAGGCTATCAATATCGAGGCAAAGGCTATGCTTGATATTACAGGCAAGCAGTTAATCCCTGCTGTAATCGCTTACTCAACAGAACTCGCAAACTCTGTTCTTGCAGTAAAGGAAGCCGGTGCCGATGCTTCTACACAGGCTGATTTATTAACTACCGTAACCGGTTACTTAAAGGAAATGAAGACACAGCTTGCTGCACTGGAAAAGGCTGTTGCTGACGGTGCTGAAATCAGCAATGTAGAAGAACAGGCGAAGTTCTTCAGAGATACCGTAAAGACTACAATGGATGCTTTAAGGGCACCTGCCGACAAGCTAGAAATGATTGTTGACAAGGACTTCTGGCCATTCCCTTCTTACGGTGACTTATTATTCGAGGTTTAATTCATAACGGATTTTACTTAAAAATCGTATGATAACTATATAAAATAAGGGTTGTTCCGATATTTCATTGTCGGAACAACCCTTATTTTGGTCTTTATTGCTTTATTACTTTATCCGCAGCTCTTTAAACGCAAGGCTAAAACAGCGCTTAATCACTCCGTATCAGATACCCGTTCTGTCTTGTGCTGTTGTCTACTGCGGATACACAAGACGCTCCGGCGCCGGATTATCTAAGACTTCCTGCTTGAACTTTCTCATATAAATCTTGGCAAGATTTAAGTTGTTGTCCAGATAATTTCCGCAGTCCCTCGGAGAATATCCCGGAATTTCGCCCTCATAAGACAGTACGAAATCTGCGGCCTCACGCAGTACCGGCAAAATATCTTCTGATTTTAAATCTCCTGCAAAAATCACATAAAACCCGGTGCGGCAGCCCATTGGTCCGAAATAAACCGTCTTATCAGCCCATTCCCTGTGGTTTCTTAAAAATGTCGCAACTAAATGTTCAATAGAATGAATCCCCGGATTATCCATCGGCGGTTCTTCGTTTGGTCTTGTAAAACGCAGATCAAAGGTTGTCAGCACCTGATCTCCTAAATAATCTTTTCTTGAAACATAAACACCAGTGAGTAAATCAAGATGATTTACCGTAAAACTTGCAATTTTATTCATTTTTTCTGTCCTTTCCTTCTATTCCTGCAATTCAACCGGAATTGCTGTACATCATCCGCGGATTGCTTTTTCCAACATCTTAAATTCACTTTCAAAGATACAGTTGCGGATTTCACCTGTCCACAGCTTGTTCTTACATTCGTCAAAATCAATCCAGCGTACAGACTCCACTTCTTCTTCCTGAAGCTTAAAGTCCGAATCCTTCACCGGTTCATCATAAATGTAAACGGCGCTTAATTCATGGTTTTTAAACGGCTTTCCGTCAAAAACCGCTTCCATTGTCCCGTCATGCATTCCGATAAATTTAAGCTTCTCCGGGTCTGCCTTAATTCCCAGTTCTTCTTCCAGCTCCCGCACCGCCGATTCCAGATAATCCTGTCCTGCGGGAATATGCCCTGCCGAGGATATATCATAACAGCCGGCATACGCATCTTTTGTTGCGGCTCTTTTTTGCAGTAAAATATCAAATTTCTTTTTATTTTTGTCTGTATAACGCACAAGCCATACGTGCGATGTTCCGTGAATATCCCCGTCCGTATGCACCTGTGTACGCTCTTTGATTTCGCCTGTCAGCTCACCATTTTCTGTACGAATATCTAAATACTCCATGCGCTCACCTTTCGTTTCCTTTTATATATACCATTTTGCGGTTTTCATGAACGGATTCAATCTTTAACACCTTAATGGAACTGATAAACTTCGACAATGTGGAATAACCGTATTCCTTCGCTTTAAATCCCGGATACTTTACATGGATTTTCTGTCCCAGTGCGGCAAGTTCAACTCCTCTGCTGCCGGCTTCCCGCACGCAGGCGATTGCAAAGTCCGTTACCTGCTTTTTATTGCCGTTGTCTTCTTTTAAACGGACAATCACGGTATTGTTGACTTTCTGTAAGTCGAAATTATCAATTTCTTCGATAAATGTAGACAGCGAACTATATCCGTAGTTTCTGACATCAAAATCTGAATATTTCTTCTGCAGACGGCTGCCAATCTCGCCCAGTCCTGTCGGTCTGCCCTTGTCGTCATTTTCAATGACAATTTCAATGATGGCATTTTCAATGACCGCCTGACTGATGATATTTTCAGGAATCTTATTCTGCTTCCTGACCGGTGTTTCTTCTTCTTCCTCCGCCGCCTCTAACAGCAGTTCCAGATCCGTAAAAACGGAACAGGCTGCCCTGAATGACCGCGGGGTTTTATTTTCTCCCATGCCGATAACGTCCATACCGGATTCTTTTAAGCGGCTCGCCAGCCTTGTAAAATCACCGTCACTCGATACAATGCAGAACCCGTCCACATTCCCCGTATACAAAATATCCATGGCATCTATAATTAATGTGGAATCGGTTGCATTTTTCCCGACCGTATTGCGGAACTGCTGAATCGGCACAATTGAATTTTCCATAAGTGCATCCTTCCATCTGCCCGCCTGCGGACTCGTCCAGTCCCCGTAAATTCTTTTATATGTAATCACACCGTACTTTGTCATTTCGTCCAAAATATACGCAATATATTTTGAGGAAATGTTATCGGCGTCAATTAACACTGCATAGTGCTTATCTTCCATTCCCTTCTGCCTTCCCTGTCCTACATCTGATGTCTTACAATCTTATATTCATCGTTGCTCTGATAGTATGGACAATTCTTATATTCCGATGCACAAAAACGTGCATAATCATCTTCATCCATATTCACATCACATACATATTCTTCCATTTCTTCATCGTAAACTAAATTGTTGCAGTAATCGCAGCTAATCTGTCCCGCCATGTTATACCTCATTTCCGGACGATTCAATCGCAAAGGTATTTCCCCTGCCATAATGACTATCTGTTTTCGCCCGGAAACAATATAGCCCGCGGCTGGCTTTTACCTGCCGCATAAAAAACCTGTTAATATTATAACAGACGATTCTTCAAATGTATATTCAATTTCCCATAAAAAAAGAGTGCATTATCCATAAAAATTTTATATAATAGAGATAACAAAACAACGTGAACAACTAAATAACAACGCAAGGAGGGGTACTTATGAAATATAAGGTCTTACTAACCGGAAAGAACAATGCTGCAATTGATGAATTTTTCACAAAAATGTATAACAGCTTTGAGTGTCAGACAACGTCCAAGCGCTATGAAGATATGATAAGCCATCTGCACGCTTTCAATCCAGATGCATTTGTCTACTGCTTACAGGACGAACCGGTCGATGATATTACAAAAATTATATCTATGAAAAGCAGGAATGCCGGACAGCTTCCGCTGATTATCATCGGAGATGCTGCCGACTGTGACAAATTTACAAAAGCCGCTGTTAAGGTTGCGGATTTGATACTGCAGCGCCCTTTAACCGCCGCAGTGATTGAACAGCGCATAAATGTCTTTTTAAAACAGCAAAAGCAAATGCACGAACCGATTGCTGAAGAATTAAAAAAAGCAGACCTTGCCTTTAACGAAACATTTCCGCCAAAAACAGATGTGCCGGACGTGACGGATATGCCGGATATACGTGATATTGCAAATATACCAGGAATGACTTCCGGCAAGAAGCATATTCTGGTCATTGACGATGATGCCCGTATGTTAAAAGTCATTAAGCTTCATCTGCATGAAAAATACGATGTAGCAACTGCCATCAGCGGAAAAATTGCTTTAAAATTCTTAGAAACCAAGCACACCGATTTAATTTTACTCGACTATGCCATGCCGGATGAAAACGGCCTTGTCGTACTTGAAAAGCTGCGTGCCAATCCGTCGACCAAAAATATTCCTGTCATCTTTTTAACCGGCATTACCGACCGCAAAAAGATACAGGAGGCACTGGTGATGAAACCGCAGGGTTACCTTTTAAAACCAATTAACAGAAAACGCCTGCTTGCTGCCATCCAGAATACACTTGAAGCGTAGCCGCAGCTATGAGAATAAAACTACCTGCGGAAGGAAGATGCCTATGGAAAACGAATTACATTTAACGGATTTAATCGATGTGGAAATGCTGCAAAAAATTCAGGATGCTTTTTCTGACATGACCGGCATTGCTTCCGTCACAACCGATGCTGACGGAGTTGCCGTAACAAAAGGCTCTCATTTTTCAGACTTCTGCATGAAATATACACGTTCTTCACCACTGGGCTGCCAGCGGTGCGAATTATGCGATAAAAACGGGGCGGAGCTGGCACTTAAAAAAGGGGCTTCTTCAACCTATTTCTGTCACGCAGGACTCGTGGATTTTGCCGCACCGATTATTGCGGACGGCAGAATGGTTGGCTGTTTTATCGGCGGTCAGGTGCTGACCGAGCCGCCGGATATTTCAAAAATCATGCAGGTCGCCGATGAACTGGGGGTTGACCCTGCCAGCTACATTCAGGCGGTTATGAAAGTCAATATCGTGGAAAAAAGCCAGATTGACAAAGCAGCAAGCTTTTTATATACCATTGCAAACGGTCTTTCCAATATTGCCTACCACAAATACCAGCTGTTTCAGGCAAATATTGAGATTGAAAAGGTTAACCGCATGAAGTCGGATTTTCTTGCTAATATGAGCCATGAAATCCGTACCCCGATGAATGCTGTAATCGGCATGGCAGAAATGGCGCTGCGTGAAGACCTGCCGCCTGCCGCAAGGGATTATATTACTCAGATTAAAGCCTCTGGAAAGACACTTTTAACCATCATCAATGATATACTGGATTTCTCAAAAATTGAGTCCGGCAAGATGAATATTATTCCGGTGGAATATGAACCAATGTCTACAATCCACGATGTTGCAAATATTATCACCACGCGGATTGGAAGCAAAAATGTTGAACTGATTTTAGATATTGCACCGGATATCCCTTACAAGCTGTTTGGTGACAGTATCCGTTTTAAACAGATTTTGTTAAATCTTGCCAATAATGCCGTAAAATTCACCAAACACGGACGCGTGCTTTTAAAAATTTATGCGGATCCTGTAGAAAACGGTGAAACTGTTTTACACGCTTCTATTGAAGATACCGGCATCGGTATTAAAAAAGAACAGATTGGAAGACTTTTCCGCTCCTTTGAACAGTTAGACAGCAAACGCAACCGCAATATCGAAGGCACGGGACTGGGGCTTGCTATTTCCAAGCTGCTGCTGACGTTGATGCACGGCACTATTTCCGTTGAAAGCGAATACGGTGTTGGCAGTACCTTTTCTTTTACACTGCCGCAAAAGGTCCTGGATGACCGTCCAAGCGGTGTATTTAACAATGATCCGCCGGTTCATGCTGCACTTTTTATTAAAAACAGCCTTGTACAGGAACAGTTGCAAAAGGATCTGGACCGTCTGCATATTGCTTATGACAATTGTACCGTGACCAGGACTGAGCCGGGCAATACACCTGATTATCTTTTTATCGATTATGCGGTATTTTCCTCTGCCATGCAGGATTATATTCAGGCACACCCTGAACTGACCGCTGTATTGATTACAGACTTTTATACTTCGGTCAGTTGCAATTTAAAGAATCTGCACATTGTAAAAAAGCCGCTGTACTCTTTAAATCTGATTTCGATTTTAAAAAATGAAGATCTGCATTTTGATGAAGAAGATGATGCCGACCACTTTGAATTTACGGCACCGGATGCACAGATTTTAATTGTCGATGACAATGCTATTAACCTGACCGTTACGGAAGGACTTTTGAAGCCGCTTGGTATGCAGATTGACACCTGCCTCAGCGGAAAAGAAGCCATTGAAAAAATTTCGTCACAGATGTATGACATTATTTTTATGGATCATATGATGCCGGAACTGGACGGTGTGGAAACAACGCACATTATCCGGCGTTTTCATCCTGAATATGACGATGTTCCGATTATCGCCCTGACTGCTAATGCCATTGACGGTACAAAAGAAATGTTTTTAAAGGAAGGCATGAACGATTTTGTACCAAAGCCGATTGAACTGCAATTTTTAACTGCAAAAATCAAGCACTGGCTTCCTGCGGAAAAGATTGACCGACAGCACGGTATGTCTGCAAGCAGAAATACCACAGGCACTGACAACACTGTAACTGCCACGAATGCCGCTGCGGACAATACGCAAGCACTTCCGGCAATTGAGGGACTTGATACAAAAGCTGCCATACAGCTTCTTGGCAGCCCGCAGTTATATATGACCGTTCTAAAAGATTACTACCGTGTCATTAAACAGAAGGCAGAACTGATTAAGAAATATGAGCAGCAGGAAGACTGGCACGCCTATACCATTGAAACCCACGCATTAAAAAGCGCTTCCAGACAGATTGGTGCGACTGACCTTGCCGAATCCGCTGCCCGTCTGGAACTTGCCGGTTCCAGACAAGATGCGGCACTCATTCATGAACAGACTGCTTCCCTGCTTCATGATTATTTACAATACCAGTCTATTTTGCAGCCATATTTTCAAAAGGAAGAAAAAATCTCCGCACAGGAAACGATTACTACACCGGTTCTGGAGAAGCTTTTTTATGCCATGTATGATGCAATTGATAATCTGAACAGCGATACCATGGAATCTACGTTGGAGGAAATGACACACTTTATCTATCCTGACAACCAGCAGGAATTTTTAAATCAGCTAAAGACGGCTGTTTCCGATATTGACGTGGAACAATGCACGAAAATCCTTGATGCATGGAAATCTGTTGTTTAATATCGTATTTTATCAACTACAATACCCCGCAGCGTATTACATTTCTGTTTATACCCTGCGGGGTATTTCTTAAAACGTGTAGCCTTTTTTGTCCATACCGATGATAAACCTGATTTCACGCTGCTTTGCAATCTTATTTTTCTTCTTTTGATATACTTTGCGCCAGTTTTTCTACGGTTTCCTGTGGCAATTCAGCTAATTCTGCGACAGATTTTATGTCATTCCCCATACTAAGAAGTTTTGTGGCAATCTGAATTTTAGTATATTCTTCGCCTTCGCGGCGTCCGCGGTTTAAGATATCTTTTGCTTCATAGTTTAATACTTTTCCGCCCATTGTCCGGCTCACCCCTTTCGCAACATTTTTATATTTAACAGCAAGATGTTCTATGACTTTACGTGACATATCAAGAATAGCAGCTTTGGCATATCTGTTCAAGTCACCCATCTGGCAGGCGATTTCAAGCCGTTCCCTGATTGAAGCATATTCTGCTTCCAGCTGCTTTAACTTTTTCTTGTTTTCTTCCAGTTCTTTAAAATCCTTCTCATATGCAAAAATATGAAACGGTATCAGAAAAAACAGTTTCTTTTCAAACAATTCATGAATCGTATAACGTTTTACCTTTAATACTGGCACGGTATAGGATACCCTTCCGCCCGGAGTTAAGACTTTAACTGTCATTTCTTCGGGCGTATTTTTAGTATGTCTAAGCGACACAATTGCTGAATCCGGAAATTGTACTGTCAAAATATTTGATGTAAACTCTCTGTTTTCTAATGCAAGCTGTGTATCGTACTCAAACATTCGTACAATCCTATTGCCGTCTTCCGTACTTTGACATTCAATGTGATATCGTTTGCGCTGTGCTGTATTACAGCCGTCAGAGCCACCGTAAAGCTGATTTTTCTGTGGATGTGCTATTGGTGCTGTTTCACTACTGATAATTTCAAAACTGGAATCCGTAATCCGTTCCTGCTCACTACCGTCGGGCATTTTGATAAAATGCTCGTTTTGCAGCAGGCAAATGGTTTCTTTTCCGGTATATTTTGTATGAAAAATTTCATTGACAACCGGAATCATTAACTCCGTACAGTCGGTTAAAAGTGTACGGAATACATCATCGTAAGGTGTATTATCCATGCATTGGTTCCTTTCTTTTATTATACTGGACTTGTGGGATTGTCGACAAGCATTTTGATGAATTTTCTAAAATTTTCAAGTCTTTTGGAATTAAAACGGATTATAAAAGGTTCTAAATAAATACATAAGGGCATTTCAAAATCCGCCGTAAATTCAAAAAACGTGATAGAAAATACAGACGAAATCTAAATATTTAGATTTCAAATATAAATCAGACTTTAAACACATAATCTTTATAAAAACCGTGTTTAAATTCGTGCTTAGAATATATTCTATTGAAATAATAACATGATATCATTTATATTGCAATAGTAAATTACATGAATAATATACTTTTTATTATATATTTTTATAATTACTGTTCATAACAGCAAAAAAGGCCCTTTGGCAGGCTTTAACCGCCTGCCAAAAGGTCTAAAATCTCTAAAATAATTTAAATCATTAAGATAACTTAAATTACTGAAGAAGTGAAAGAACACCCTGATTCTGCTGATTAGCCTGTGCAAGCATAGACTGACCTGCCTGCATAAGAATGTTGTTCTTTGAGTAGCTAACCATTTCTTCAGCCATATCTGTATCACGGATACGTGATTCAGCAGATGTCGTATTTTCAACAACGTTGTCAAGGTTAGAAATTGTATGCTCCAGACGATTCTGAACAGCACCTAAAGCAGAACGCTGCTTAGAAACCTTTGCAAGTGCATCGCTAATTGTATTTACCGCGGCATCTGCATTTGTAGAATCCTTACCTGTTACTTTCAGTTCATCTACACCAATAGACTTTGCACTCATTGACTGCATTGTAACAGTAATCTTATTTTCCGAAGTTGTGTCAGCACCAACCTGAAAACTGAGCAATAAATCACTTGCATTAGAAGCGGTTACTTTTACATAATTTGCAATCTGTTCTGCACCAACTTCTGTTGCTGCACCATCTGCAGTTGCAGCTTTATAAAGTCCACCTTTATATGTACCGTCTGCATCAAAGTAATCCGCTAAACCAGCTTCTGTGATAGCAGTTCCATCCTGCTTTGTTAATGCCGTACTCTTAGCAGTTAACACAGCCTGTATATCTGTTACAGCTGCTATTTTGTCACTTAACTGAGCACCATATTCACCAGTAGTATTAGCTGCTTCCGTATACAATTTCTTGCCTTCCTTTAATGCAACTTTACCATCTGTTCCTACTTCAAGATAATCCGATTTTAATTCATCAAGTGTTAACTTCGTAGTCCCACCTTCTGCATACCATGCTAAATCACCAGCTGTTTTGTTAGCCGCATAACCAATGTCATTTGTAACAGGTGTCTTATAAGAAGCTGAATATGTCTTAGCACCAGTATCATCACCCTTTAACAGATATGTTTCATTAAACTTTGTTGTTTCTGAAACTCTGTCAATTTCATCAACTAACTGGTCAATTTCATCCTGAACGTTCTGTCTGTCATCTTCTGACATTGTTCCGTTGCCAGCCTTTACAGCCAGTTCATTCATACGCTGTAACATAGAATGTACTTCTGTTAAAGCACCTTCTGCTGTCTGCACGCAGGAAATACCGTCTTCTGCATTGTCAGAAGCCTGTGAAAGACCACGGATCTGCTTTCTCATCTTTTCAGAAATTGAAAGACCTGCGGCATCATCTGCAGCACGGTTAATCTTATAACCGCTTGATAACTTCTCTGTTGATTTTGCCTGACCTGTTGTTGTAACGCCTAACATTCTGTTTGCGTTCATCGCTGTAATATTGTGCTGTACTACCATATTTGTTTACCTCCATGTGTGTAAAAATGTTTTTTCCGGGAAATCCGTTCCCTTTGATTTATATAATAAGCAGGCGCCTAGGTTCACCCGCATATTACCGCTGTTATTGTGTATTCCTGTATTGCTGTGTTTTACGCTTCTTCCTGTGTGCGTCTGGCTGCATTTTTACGTTTTTCACGCATCAGAATATTTACAATCTCTTTCTGTGCTTCATCAGAAATACCACTTTCCTTGTAGTATCTGCCTGCACCCGGTTCTGTCGTGTCTTTTTTCTTTGCGGCTGAACTTCTTGCAATATTGATTTCTCTCGGAGCATCTACCAGCAAATGAATGTTATTTGCCGAACCGCCCGAAAATATCACCCGGACATTATCACCGATATCAATAAACTCACCCGGTCTTAACGTAAGCTTTAACATACAAACCTCCTTGTTTTTCCGAAGGAAAAATGCGACTGCCCCATGCAGGAGCAGAGGTTTTTACCTCCTTGTTTTTATCATTATGTCAATTTGTTTCGTTCAGAAACAAATTGCTGTGTGAATAATCTTCAATTTAAGGATTATTCACACTTACCTCCTTGTTTTTCTGTTTTCCCTATTTTTTGCTTTGTAAATGCAACATTTTATAAGATAATGTTGCATTCATATATATTAAATCGGAAAGAAGAAAAAATACTTTAGTCCTTTTTGATATTTTTTTTATTTTTTGTGCGGCATTGTATTCCAAAGTCAAAATTTGCAAAAATTTCGTCTTTTTCGTCCTGATTAATTCCGAGATAACGTTTGGTAATTGTATAAGATGAATGATTATAAATATCCATGAGCATAGCAGGCTGTGTGCCTTGTTTCCATGCGTGGTAGCCAAAGGTTTTGCGCAGGGAATGACAGCTGATATTATGGGAATGTGTAGTACATTCAGCAGCTTTCTGCACAATTCGGAATGCCTGCGAACGGTTGATTGGACGCTGCGGTGTAGTCCGTTTGGTAAAAATATAATCTTCCGGCTCAGGATTGCGTATTTCAAAATATACGATAAGAGAAGCTTTGACGTGTTGGTTTAGTGCAATGACATTCAGCTTCTGTGTTTTTTGTTCATTGACATAAATATGGTCAAAAAAATGATGTTTGTTAAAATCATAAACCATGCGCCATTTCAGCTGTAAAATATCGCCAATTCTAAGTGCAGTATAAAGTCCCAGCAAAATCAGCGCCTGATTGCGTGGGTTGGGCTGTATTGCGGCATAATAATCCATAAATTTCTGTAAATCTGTTTTGTTTCTGATAGGTTCTGTTGTACTCAATGTTTTTTCCTCCTCTATAAATGAAAATACATCACTATCTTATAAAATGTTGCATTTTTATTATTCTTTATTTATATTTTATTCATTTTATCAGATTTTATTCACTCCCCATGCTGATTCATATTCTTATATATTACATAAATTTCCTTGTTAGGAATGTCTAACTGTGTTATGATTAAGTTAGATATGTCGTGATAAATATCCTTATTCATTTAAAACATGAAACGATTTGTGTATATTTATGCGATTATCTAAAAATATTATATGAGGAGATTTAGGTTATGGGATTTTTAACAGGAAAAACCGCCATTATTACCGGTGCAGGCCGCGCCGTATTAAGTGACGGAAGATGTGGTTCTATCGGCTACGGTATTGCTACCGCTTACGCAAAAGAAGGTGCAAACCTTGTGATTACCGGACGTAATGAAGCAAAGCTTGCCGCTGCAAAGGAAGAACTTGAAAGACTTTACAATATCAAGGTTCTTACAATCCAGGCTGATGTCAACGCTTCTGCAGACAACGAAGCAGTTGTTGCAAATGTTGTAAAGCAGACGATTGATACTTTCGGTCAGATTGACGTTTTAATCAATAATGCACAGGCTTCTGCTTCCGGTGTTTCTTTAGCAGACCACACAACAGAGCAGTTTAACCTTGCACTGTATTCAGGACTTTATGCAGCATTCTATTATATGAAGGCATGCTATCCATACCTTGCAAAAACAAAGGGTTCTGTTGTAAACTTCGCTTCCGGCGCAGGTTTATTCGGTAACTACGGACAGTGTGCTTATGCCGCTGCAAAGGAAGGTATCCGTGGTCTGACCCGTGTTGCTGCTACAGAATGGGCAAAAGACGGAATCAACGTCAACATTATCTGCCCATTAGCATGGACTTCACAGTTAGAGCAGTTCCAGAACGCTTATCCGGAAGCTTTTGAAAAGAACGTACATACTCCACCAGCAGGACATTTCGGTGATGCTGAACTTGAAATCGGACGCGTATGCGTACAGCTTGCTTCTCCGGACTTCAAGTACATGACAGGCGAAACCCTGACATTAGAAGGCGGACTCGGACAGCGTCCATAATAAAAAAGGACAGGCACTGTATATTTACAGCCGCCTGTCCTTTCTTTCATCTTTTTTCCGCTACTTTTTCGCTCTTAAAAAAATTTTCCATTTTAAATAAAAGCTTTTGGCTTTTATCATATGTCCAAAGCTGATAAAGAAGTCTGCCACCATCACAATCCAAAGTACGGCGCAGATGATTTTTGCCCACTGCGTATTAATCCGGCAGATTCCGTCCATTAAAACCGGAAATACATTTCCCATCAGAATTGTAATCATTGCCGCAAATGCCGTACTGGTCGGTATTGAAGTATATTTTGTAATATGCATCGGAATATTGGAATAATTCCAGTATTCAATATGACAAAGTGCCTCCACCACAATGCCCAGCACAATTTCACCTACACAGACAACGGCAAATGAACATAAAAAGTAAACCAGATACCGTTTCCAACGCACCTTTTCCTTTGCAAACATTCTAAGTGCTGCCGGTGTTCCAAACACCGCGTACATAAACAAAATCAGCAGCCCATAGCCCAGTAAAAAAGGCGCATTCATATTCCTGTTATTGATATACCCTTTTGTCATGGCAAGCCAGATATTTTCAACGACGAATCCAAGAAACGATACAACTGCCGCCATAATACCCAGTTGATAATATGTATATTTCATTTTTTCACCCTTTTTCATTTATTGAATGATTCAGCATATCCGGAACCTGTGCCAGAATCACCGCTGCAAACACAAGCATACAGCCGGTCAGTTCTCTCGGACTTAACACCTCATGTAATACAAGCCAGCCCGCAAGTACCGAAAAGACGGATTCAAGGCTCATTACAATCGAAGCTACCGAAGCCTGTGCGTACTTCTGTCCGATAATCTGTAAGGTATAGGCGATTCCGCTCGATAATACACCCGTATACAAAATCGGAAGTCCTGCCGCACATATTCCGGCAAAATCGACATTTTCGGTAAAAAGCATCATCACACCTGACAGTATAGCACATACCGCAAACTGAATACAGGATAATTTTATGCCGTCTTCCTTTGCAAAATGTTCAACTGTAAGAATATGACACATAAAACCGACTGCACACAAAAACTCGCACACATCGCCCATATAAATCCCTGCAAATCCGCCGGACATACACAAAAGATACATTCCGGCAATACAGCCGACAATGGATACCGCAATCAGCGGATGCAGCTTTTTGCCCATCCATACGGAACAGATGGCAACCAGCACCACATACGTTGCCGTAAGAAAGCCTGCCCTGCCGGATGCCGCCACACCTGCCGGATAAATACCGATTCCATACTGCTGTAAGGACATTGCCACAAATAAAATTATGCCGCAGAGTACGCCGCCCTTTACCGGCCACTTTGTCCGTGAATACGGCTCCTGTAGTGTGTCTTTTCCCCCGCCTGAGGTACGTTTTCCGTAACTGTCCAAAAGCACTATCACCAGCAGTAAAAAAAGCGCTCCGACCACTGAGCGGCAGGTATTAAATGTAAACGTCCCTACCGAATCCGCACCGCTTGTCTGGGCAACAAAAGCCGTTCCCCAGATAAACGCTGCCAGCAGAAGAATCAGGCTTCCTTTAATGTTTTTGATTTTATCCGCCATTACTGTACCTTATCCTTCTTATCGCGCACACCGATATTTTTCATCAGATACTTTATGCCAAAAAGCGTGCCAACCATAAGCACAATACCAATGATTAACGGCAGAACCGGACTCTGTACAAAGCCTGCAATAATGTATGTAATACATGAAACAACTGCTACAACCAACACATACGGCAGCTGTGTCGATACATGGTTGATATGGCTGCACTGTGCACCCGCCGATGCCATAATCGTTGTATCCGAAATCGGTGAACAGTGGTCGCCGCATACCGCACCCGCCATGCAGGCAGAAATGGAAATAATCATCATTGTATGATTCGTTCCCGAAAATGTACTGACTACAATTGGAATTAAAATACCAAAAGTTCCCCATGACGTACCTGTTGCAAACGCAAGGAACGCACCGACAACAAATACAACTGCCGGGAATAATGCCAGCCATGGTCCTGAAATACCGCCTACCAGTCCGGCAACATATTCTTTTGCACCAAGACTATCTGTCATACCCTTTAATGTCCATGCAAAGGTAAGAATCAAAATTGCAGGAACCATTGCTTTAAAACCTTCCGGCAGACAGCCGCAGCTTTCTGTAAAGGTAAGTACCTTACGCAGTGCATAAAATACAATCGTAATTACCAGTGCAAAAAAGCTTCCAAGCATCAGTCCGACAGAAGCATCACTTCCCGAAAATGCCTCTACAAAACCTGTTCCGCTAAAGAAACCGCCGGTGTAAATCATGCCGATAATACAGCAGATAATTAACGTAATAATTGGGAACAGCAGGTCTACTACCGTACCTCTACCCTTTACCGTATCCGGTGCGGAATTGGCATACGGACGCTCCGGCGTTGTATATAAATCTCCCTTTGCCACATTGGCTTCATGTACTGCCATTGCACCAAAATCAATTTTAAATAAAACCATTGTCAGCATAGCAATAATTGTAAGCAATGCATAATAGTTATATGGAATCGCATTCATAAAGACCGCAAACCCGTCCTCGCCTTCTACAAAGCCCGTAACTGCCGCCGCCCATGAAGAAATCGGCGCAATAATACAAATCGGTGCTGCCGTTGCATCAATAATATAAGCAAGCTTTGCTCTGGATACCTGATGCTTATCCGTGACCGGCCGCATAACACTTCCGACCGTCAGACAGTTAAAGTAATCATCAATAAAAATAAGCATCCCCAGCAGAACCGCTGAAAGCTGTGCACCGATTCTGGTCTTGATATGACGTCCCGCCCACTGTCCGAAAGCTGCCGAACCGCCTGCCTTGTTCATCATGCTGACCATAATGCCAAGCACTACAAGAAAGATTAAAATGCCGACGTTATACGGGTCTGATAAAACGCCGACCAGTCCGTCTTCAAAAATGTGCAGTACCGATTTTTCAAAACTGAATCCCTGCTGAAAAATGTTGCCATAAAATAATCCGCCGATTACAATTCCGATAAAAAGGGAACTGTAAACTTCCTTTGTCACCAGTGCCAGAATAATTGCCACCAGCGGCGGTACCAATGCCCAAAATGTTGCATACATATTTGGGACATACTCCATCATCTGTTCCATAAAACTCCTCATTCCTTAGCGGTTTTGCCGCTATTTTTGTATTTCTGTATTATAATGATATCATATTTGTTTTTTCCCACGCATCACCGGCATGGTATAAATTCTTACAACCAGCGGTATGACCATAATAAACCACACCAGCGGCTCTGCAACGATAACGCCGTTGTAACCGATTCTCGGCACAAGTGCCGCTGCAATAACGATTTTTCCTATCATTTCAAGCGAACTCGACACCAGCGGGGTGATCCGCTCGCCAAGCCCCTGCATTGCATTTCTTAAAATGCAGATGACCGCCGTTACACAGTAAAATACGGTATTGAATTTCAGATACACCGTTGCCGTGTGTATCACGACTTCATTTTTACTTCCCGTAACCAGTCCAACCAGCCCTGCACCGATGGTATAACTTGCCACAACGGTCAGCATACACCAGATACAGGTATATAAAAGTGCCAGCCATATACCTTTTTTGACGCGGTCTATACGCCCGGCGCCCATATTTTGTCCGCAGTATGTCGCCATGGTCTGTCCGAATACCGAAAACATAATCATAAACATTTCGGATATTTTCCGCGCCGCCGTATGAGCTACGATAATGTCCTGTCCAAGCCTGTTAATCGCCGTCTGAAGGGTCAGCGACCCGATATTAACCAGTGAACTCATAAAGCCCATGGACAGACCGGAAGCCGCCATATTGCCAAGCATTTCTTTTTCCGGCTGCGTAAAATCCGTCTTTTTTAACTGTAAAATTTCATAGCGGCGGATCATGTAAATCCAGCAGATGACAAATGCCAATACCTGTGACAGTACCGTTGCCACCGCCGCACCGTACACACCTGCATGTAGTACTAATATAAAAAATAAATCTCCCGCAATGTTTAATCCGACCGATACCGCCAGTATGATAAGCGGTGCGACCGTATCACCCAGCGCCCGCAGCGCCGCTGCACATGCATCATAAAGAAACGTTGCAAGCATGCCCGCCACAATTACTACGATATAAGAGCGCGCCGTCCCAAACAACACCTCCGGTACATTTAAAAACTGTAATATCTGTTTTAAGAAAATCAGTCCTGCCGCCGTTAAAAGCACTGAAATTCCCGTTCCCATCATCAGAGAGGCGGCAAAGGATTTTTTCACACCGGCAATATCTTTTGCACCGTAACGCTGTGCCGTAATAATCGCAAAACCGTTGGCAAGTCCCAGCAGAAATCCGATAATCAGGTTACTAAGTGTACTGGTCGCCCCAACTGCCGCCAGTGCGTCTTCTCCCAGAAACGACCCGACAATCCGCGTATCCACAAGGCTGTACGTCAGCTGTAACAGATTGGCGAAAAATATCGGTATCGCAAATGACAAAATCAGCCGCGACGGACTGCCTTTCGTTAAATCTTTCATGTATTATTTATCCCGCTGCTTTCTTTTAATATGAATTTCCGGAATTGCTACATTTTCATAGGTAATTTCTTCTTCCGCTTCCGGTTTTTTTGTATCATGTGCCGCCGTATCATCCTCCCTGATATGCACCTCCGGCACCGCCAGGTTTTCACTTTCTACCTCATACACAGCCTTATGGGTCTTTTTCCATCTATCAAACATATTCCTCTCCGTTCCGCAGGCATTTTATAAGAAATTAATAAAAAATGTTATCACCAGACTGTTTAAAAAATCCGCAAATAAACTTCCGATTAACGGTACAAGCAGATACGCTTTGACCGAAGGTTCGTACTTTTCACAGACTGCCTGCATATTTGCCATGGCATTCGGGGTTGCACCCATACCGAAACCACAGACACCGGATGAAAGTACTGCCGCATCATAATCCCTGCCCATGACATTAAATACCACAAAATACGTGTATAAAAAGATGAGCAGGCTCTGTCCTGCAAGCAGTACGATAAGCGGCAGTGCCAGATCTGCAAGCTGCCAGAGCTTTAATGTAATCATCGCTATTCCCAAAAACAGCGACAGGCTGATACCACCGATATCATTAATTTCACCCATATAAATAGTAAATTTTCCCGAATATTCCCCGATATTTCTGATACATGCGGCAACAATCATCGCACCGATGTATATCGGAAACGTCATGCCGGTCAGCGATAACAGGTGGGATACGATTGTACCGAGTCCCATTGCAATAATTAACTGGAATACCGCTGACGGATACATGCTGGTATGACGTTCATGCTTCTTTTCATCTTCTACCAGAAGGCTGTCATCTTCCGGCACAACCGTATCTAACAGATTTTTCTTTTCAATCAGACGCTTGCCGACCGGTCCGCCCATGATACTGCCCATAATCAGACCAAATGTCGCACCTGCCGTACAAAGTGTTGTTGCACCCATAATACCAAAATCCTCCAGCACCGGGCCAAATGCACCTGCCGTACCGTGACCGCCGACCATCGGAATTGAACCGGTACACAGTCCGACCAGCGGACTAATGTGTAAAAGCTTTGCCAGTCCGACCGCTAAAAAGTTCTGTGAAAGAATCAGGCCGATGACCAGTCCCAGAAAAATAATCAGTGCCTTTCCACCACTTTTTAACACTTTTAAATTCGCCTGAAAGCCTACAGAAGTAAAGAAAAATACCATGCATACTTCCTTTAAAATATCATCAAACGAAAATTCCGCAATACCCGTCACATAACAAATACAGGTAAAAACGGCAAACACCACGCCACCGATAACCGGTGCCGGAATACAGAACCGCTCTAAAATTCCGAATTTTTTCTTTAAAACTTTACCTAACATTAAGACAAGTACTGCTACAGTAATTGTCTGGTACATATCCAAATATATTTCCACTGATGTCCACCTGCTGCCTATCTGCTCCCTTTCCCTGTCACTACATCAATTCCACATTCCTTGTAATATGCCGCAGCACCCTTGTGAAACGGAATTGTAATTCCTTCTGTCGCCGTCTGCTCATTCATCACAATATTGACAGGCAGTGCATACTGTAACTCCTGCTTGTTTTCAAACAGTGTTTTTGTAAGCGCTTTCACCGTCTTTTCAGGCAACTTATCACTCACAAGCAGCACCGCTTTGACACCGACAGTATGTATATCCTCTGTCTGATTGTTGTACGTTCCTTTTGGAATCACGGATTCCGTATAAAAAGTGTAGGAATTTAAAAGTTTGTCTCTTGTACTTTCATCAAGCTCCAGCAGATGGATTTCACACTGCTTAGACAGCTCTGAAATCACTGTTGTTTCTGCACCCGCCGTACAAAAAAAAGCATCGATCTTTCCGTCTGCAAGCCGCTCTGCCGCTTCTGTGTAATCCAGATGTACTTTATCAATCAGCTTATCTGTCAGTCCGCTGACAGCTAAAATCTGCTCAGCATTTAATTCCGTACCGGATTCGTTCTCACCGACACTGACTGTTTTCCCTTGCAAACCATCCATGCTTTCAATGCCGGAGTCCGCACGCACCACAATCTGGCAGCTTTCCGTGTAAAGTGCCGCAACCGCGCTGTATCCGCGGTACTTCCTGCTGTTTTCAAATGTCCCGGCCGCATAGTATGCATCATTGGTTAAATCATTCTGCGCAACCGCCATCTGAATATATCCGTCTGATAAAAGCCGCAGATTCGCCGCCGACCCGGCAGTGGTCTTTACCTCAACCGTACATTTTTCTTTTCCGGCTGTGATAAGCCCTGCAAATGTATCTGCAAAAGCGTGATACGTTCCGCCAAGTCCTGCCGCACCGAAGCGGATTCTCGTTCCGGTCAGTCCGCCGCCTGCAAAAACCGCCGCCGACAGAATCAGTACCGCCGCTCCTATTCCCAATATTTTCTTTTTCAAAAAATCACCTCGCTGTTATTCTTCCGATTTTATGGCAAAAGCTATCATACCATATCTTTTGCCCGCTGGCTATATTACATTCCAATCTCTTTTATGACATGTTTTGCAAATTCCGCATCGTCAATCATGACACCGCCGTCAAACCGGAAATGATATCCCTGAAACATCTCTTTTTCACCGCCGTCATACGACAGTAAATTATAACTTCCAACCAGCGTATACCGTTCATCAATACACAGCACCTTCTCATGTGTGCCGATGTATGTCATGGAGAAATTTTCATATCGTGCAAAACGTTTTTTGAGTTTTTCCGCCATTAATTCGGTCTGCCAGTCTTTGTCCCTTCTCATCGCTGTATCATCATGATTTCTGCTGTACCGGCTTAACCCCGTCCTCATATTCGTGACAGATCTGTTCCAGCTTTTCCAGAAAAATGTCGTTGCAGATAGTTTCCGTAAGCGTTTTTACATATTCTTCAAATTCATTTTTGATATCACTGCTCATCTTTTATTCTCCTGTATCCATATTATGAAGTTTCTTCTCCAATGATTTTTCCGTTAATTTCTTTGACATTTCAGCATCACTTTTCCAGAAAAAATTTGTTTGATCATTTGTTACAACAAAATTTTATCATCATTCCAGCTGCTGTTCAACCAAAACTCTTCCCATTTATACAGTGTAAAAAAAGAAACTGGCCCGACATGATATTCTTACCGACAGCGGTCATATCAGCCATAAGCAGGTCATTGAAACTGTTTGTTGATGAAACAAGAGTTATTTTTTCACAGGAGGCAAATAACTAAAGAGATTAAAACATTCATATATGGCAGCATTGGTGCGGGATTCTTCGTACAAAATGCGATGAGGTCAACTACATCAGGTGTCAAACGATATCTTGTCACCTGTCTTTCATTATAAGGATTGCGAACAAGTACATACCCCTCTTTTATTCGATTCATAAACCATTGGGAATAAAATGCCGGAATATCTGTCCTTATTCCTGTCTGTATAATCATTTCCCCTCACTCCGTTAGAATAATGTTTAAATAAGCCGTAAGCGCTAAATAAGATAGTATTATTAAAAAACTCCCTTTTCGGAAAAGTGTTCCTATATGTATTTAGCTTAAACTAACCTGTATATTTATTCATTTCATCACTTTTTATTCATTTTTCACTAAAGCTAGATGAATTTTTTATCATGGGAACACTAAGTGTTTGAGATGGGAATTTGAGAAAAGCCACACCAGATATGACTGATGTGGCTTTGGTTTTTATTTCTTATTTACCAAAAGTACTAGATGCAATCTCTATGTGACCTATTGATGTTCCGTTTGATAACTCCTTTGTAGGACAATATGTACAAGTTATAGAGCTATTTGTCTCATATCCTTCAATCATGTAATCTCCATCATTATTAGTGGTAAAATCAGCAATGGTCTTTTCTATTTCCTCATCAGTAGCACCTAATGTTTTTAAGCAATCAGTAAATACAGAATAGATTTCTTCCTCTGATAAACTGCCAAATGAATATGAAATGCAGAATGCTTCTGCACCAGCGTCTGTTGCATTTATCATTTCAAGATAACAATTATTTGCATATGCAAAGTACTTTGTGCGAATGTTTCCTTTGCTAATGTCCGTCATTTTGTACCCTGCGATTTCTTGGAACTCTGAAATGAATTTATTTACTATTTCATCGTCAGCATAATTTGTTTCTGTCTGCTCAACAACCTCACTATCTGTTTGACTTTCTACAATATTTGTTGTCACATCATCATTTATAGTTTCGTTTTCAGATACTATTGTTTCTGTATTATTTCCCGTTGTAGCTGTATTATCATTTGAATTACCAGATAAACCAATTATAAGATATACTATCCATGCAGCCGCAATAATACCATACTTTAATGCTGGTTTCATATCTTTCTTACGAAGCATTAAAATAGTTAATGGAACTGGAAATACAAATATCCAACCTAGTACCCACAGCCATGTCTTATTCTTTTTCTGTGGCTGTGTAGTGTTAGTGGTACTCCATGTATATCCACAATCTTTACATAAGCCTATTGTAGACCTTACAACAACAGTACCATTTTTCCCTTTAAGTTCTCCCTGCTTTTCTCGGTTAAATGTAACATTGGTGCTACCGCATTTAGGACAGCCAGATTTATTTAGCTGTTCACGTTCTTTTTGCATTTCTACTGTAATTTGTGAACCGCAAAATGTGCAAAATTTTGCATTATTTTCTATTTCTCCACCACAATTGGGACACTTCATTAGTGTAAACCTCCTCATACGTTGACACTACCATTGTACCACGCATGTAGATATTTTTGAACTGCTTATTTTAAAAATATCCTTTTGTATCAATTGGAAGTTTTCTAGTAACTGTCCTTGACATTGGGTACACATTATCGGCAGACACTAATTACGCTCCAAATTTAAGATTTTTCATTTTCTGTTAGCAGGAGTTTTCAATGTGATGGCATATACTGTACCTACCTTTAAAGGGTCTGTTTCCATAACATTCCCATCGTAATATACAACAATTTCGTCACCAACAACAGGGTCTGCATAACTATCTTTGCTCTCCACAGTCAATGAAATTGACCACCTTGAACCGTTAGGATAACCCTCTGCCGTTTCTGAATACATAATTACATAATCATCATGCACTTCTTCTACAACACCTACTACGCTTGGCTCATTTTCAATAATGTAGTTCATACTTCTGTTATTGCACCCAGCCAATACCAACACGAATGTTAGCGATAAAATCAATGATATAAACCTTTTCATACCATCACGCTCCTTATCAAACTGCTTTTGCCTTATTTTTTGTCTTGGTTATCCAACACATAGATAATGCAGGCGATACCAGAAATCAAAACACCAAGGATACATCCACCAATAGCATTGTTAATGCGTGGCTCCAAGGAACAATCCTGCAACTCCGCACAAAATCATTATAATTACAGCCACAACCGTTCTAAACTCGCTCATATTCGCCCCTCCATTAAATGTCTTGTTTCTTCTGTTTGTTACGCTTCTTGTTAAACAACGAACCTATCAGCATACCTATTGCAGAAATTATTGCACCAACTACAATCATTCCCCAATCCGGTGCATTCAGTTTGTCAAAAGCAATGTTGTTTGCCATTTTGAATGTTCCGTATTCAGCAAGCATATACATTACTCCGAAGAAAAGGGTAAATGCCCATTTTCCTTTTTCCCAAAAGTCATTTTTGCCGATAACAATGGACACAACGAATGTAGTTACAGGAAGAATAATCCAAAGGAACATCAAACTATAACCCATAGCATCACTTCCGCTTGTAAAGAACCAGAACACAATCATGGCAACCGCCCAGATCAGCAGATAGGACAGTATTGTAATGATTTTATTTCTGTTAGTGTTGCTTTTCACAACATTTGTACTTTCTTCAAGATAATCATAATAGGTCTTCATTTTTTGTTCTCCCTTCAATAAATAGTCAAGAGAGACTTCGTAGCAATCGCTCATTTTAATGACACTGATGATATCTGGGTATGATTTTTCATTTTCCCAATTTGAGATGGTCTGACGACTTACTCCCAATATTTCGGCAACCTGTTCCTGTGTCAGTTTCTTCTCAAGTCTGGCTGCCTTGATTTTACTTCCAATATCATGCTCCATGCCATTGCACCTCCCTTGCACTTTTATTATAGGAAAACCACCACTTGTAGTCTACCAAACGGCTTTGACATCGCAGAAAATACGTGTCAAAATGCTTTTACATTTGCTTTTTTATTACTTCTTCGCCTTTTCCTCTAATTCAAGCAGATACCTGTCATAGTCCGACATGAACAATCTGTCTTGAATGATACGATATTTTTCAAACTCAGTTTCAGCGTGGAGTTTGGCTATTTCAGCAGAAACCTTTCCGGCATCCTGCAAAATGCATTTTGTTTTGAACGGTTGCATAGAACCTTTTCGTTGTTGCCGATGTTTTGTCATAATCTATCGCAGTAGCATACATATCTGTGATTTTCTGATAGAACTTTCTTTCGCTTGCACGAATTTCCCGGATGCGTTCTAACTGCTCATCGAAATACTTGTCCGTAAGATAAGTACCTCGTTTCAGACGCTCATCATCCATAACCCAGCCCTTGATGGTGTAGTCCTTTACGATACCGTTTGCCCACTTACGGAACTGCGCGGCACGTTCATTGTTTACCTTGAAGCCGACAGCAATAATCATCTGCAGGTTATAATGGTTCACTTCTCTCTGAACCTGGCGAGGGCCCTCGGTTTGAACTATCCGAAATTTTCGGATAGTTGCCGTTTCTTCCAACTCGCTATCTGAATACACCTTTTTGATATGGTCACTAATTGTACGCACATCAACATCATAAAGCGTAGCCATCATCTTCTGTGTCAGCCATATATTTTCATCTTCGTAGCGCATTTCAATGCTATCTTCCTGCTCTCCGACAGAAGCAATGTAGGTAAGATATTCTGCTGCACTTGAACGAATGCTTATTTCATTTTTCTTTTTTGCCAACGCAACCAACTCCGATTATTTAGATTGTATCACCAGTGGTGACACTTTTTCGATATGATAACATAGGTACAAACAGGAAGTTATCATACCGCCTTTATTATTTTCTCTACATCTTTTTTTCTTGATAGCCATATAACTTTATCATCATATCTATCTAAAATACTTCTTATTTCTTTCAGATTTTTATCCTGAAAAGTTTCAGTCCATTTCAAAAGGTTATAGACCGATTTCAAAGTTTCTCTTTTTCCTTTTTGTATTCCCAATTTTCTTTTTATAGAGCGCATAATAATTCTACTTTTATATAAATAACCAGGCATATCTAAAACATATATTTTATCAGCTTCATCAAAACTTTGCCGTACCCAGGCATAATATACCCCCTCAACTATCCACTCATCATTATTATATAATATTTCTTGTAATAACGCTTTTCGTTCATCAAGCGTTCTCTTTTTGCCATATTCTTTGGCGTTATTATCCCATTGAATATCATCTAAGTCGAAATGGGAAATATTATACTTTTTTGAAAGTGCATTTGCTAAATAGGTTTTTCCAGAACCACTGCAACCAATAATATGTATTTTCATAAGTCAGTATTCTCCACAATTCAAATTTATTTTACATCTCCAACTTTCAATTCTACAAGCTGGAATTTACTTTAACAAATATTTTTCAAACGCTTTATGATTATCAAAGTGGACTTCCCTAAAAAACAAAACTAACCAAATAATATAGATTGGTATAGCCATATATGGGGTTAAAAAGCAGGATAATAATGCGCCTGCCAACATTATAACAGCCCATATAAAGCACTGATTTCTTATATCACGAGAGATCTGAGCTTTATCATACAATGCCTGTTCTTCTTTAGAAAACGAATTAAATCCTGAAACAAATTTTGCTGCTTTTTCCTTAAAAATCGCAAACAACACACCTATAATTACAAATAGTATAGCCAAAATTATACATGACCAAAATCCTATATTCATAATAATCTCCATTCCGCCGCCTTCGGCTGGCGGCACAAATAGTAATGAAAGTGTTCCAACTCTCTACACTGTGCTGTAAAATAGTTTGCAAGAAGCTACACTACAAAGCACGGGAGGAGGAGTTGTAATAACTTTCTTCGTTTTAGACAGCATAATAATCAGTGTAAGTTCTGCCTTTTCAAGCACAAATAAGTGGCATCATGAATCCGTACACTAAGAATTGTTTAAGCACCTTAGTTTAATTGTGTGGCAGTTCAGTCAATGGCTTCTTGACAATGATTGCCATGATGTCTGTATGGAATCCACAGATAAATACTGGGTTCCTGTCTTTAATCTTCTGGAAGATGAAATCAATGTTGTGCTTGTTCCTACTATATAATGCAGGTGCACAGATTTTCCAATCGCCTCAAGACTTCGCTCTGAGGGAATAAGTCAAAATACCCGCGATTCCCCATCCACTCAACTCTATTGCTGCCGAATACGATTTCTTTTCCTAAAGCCTCTTGTAATTTGCGAACATGCGAAGCGGTCTTTGCTGTAAAATCCTCTTCAATGTTCACTTTTTTATTTTCAATGTTCACTTTTTCCAGAGTCAATGTTCACTTTTTCCGGTTCTTTAAAAGTGCCGCTGATGTGCAATATCCGGTTATGAAGAGGATGATTCTCGTTCAACAGGAGATTGCGAAGGAATACCGCTGTCGTTCCGGTGTTGCCCTCACCGAAAACATGGATCTGCCACAATCTTGAAATAAAAAACGCAAGATGGTGGATGATTTCATCCATCGAAAGGTTCTTATAAGAGAACTTCTTCTCCTCCGAAAAATCATAGTCCAATGTCGCCCGCAGCTCCGTGGCGCTGCCGTAGAGTACAGTCGCGCCATTTAAGACCCATTCCTTCTTCGTGATGTTGTAATCCCTGATACGTCCGGCGTGGGAATAGATACCGGTAAACAGCTTTCTGTGAATAGCAAGGGATTTTTCCCTTGAACCCTTTGTTTATTATATGTGGTGGCGCTTTCCGCCCCCAAATAATGAAAGTGGGGGCACTTTCTACCCCCACTAAGGAAATATTGCTAAAATACAGTTTAGATTTACCATACACACAAATCGTAAGTTGTACTTATGCACAGGCAATCAAGCATCCCGTTTAATCAAAGCGGCATCGGAGTCCGGGCAATCACAATGACTGCCAAAACAGCTCCCGCAAACGCTGCTGCGCCGATAACTGCCGCCGTTTTTTTGCTGAGGTTCTTCTTTACTGCCTTACAGATTAGCATGGCACAAACCACGCAAACAGCCGCAGCCGCAAGCGCAATGACCAGAGTCTCCCATAACCATGAAAGTTCGTATAATATTCTCATTCGCTCACCATACCTTTCTCTGGCAAACTGGGATTTGGAACGTGCTTTATAAATTTTTTCCGATCCCCTCAAGTTCGTTCATGGAAT
>ERZ791773.33-NODE-33-length-101886-cov-4.633471_pt1 | contig 101886 bp, 103 predicted proteins | sample MGYA00509948_ERZ791773 | MGnify/ENA primary metagenome ERZ791773 (study PRJEB30046, sample SAMN00791987) | human gut metagenome | study: EMG produced TPA metagenomics assembly of the A metagenome-wide association study of gut microbiota in type 2... | reverse complement strand
ACGCCGCCGCCCGCCATCGAGCAGAGTTTTACACCTAATTGGGGATAAAACAGCTTATGGCCGGAGGCGGCGTAGCTCTGATCGGAACGACACTGGTTCCCCTGCTTGCGAACCTGTTCTAGTAAACAGTAAGCGGCAGATATCCGGGGCAGAGGTTATTTCTGCTCCGGGGAAAGGAGGCTGTGATTGAACAGCGTAATTCAGCAGATAACAGAGTGGCTGAAGAGTGTTTTGGTATCCGGAATCATGGACAACCTGACAGGGACATTTGCGTCGGTAAATGATCAGGTTGGAGAAATTGCAGTGGAAGTAGGGCAGACACCGGGAAACTTTATGCCGGCGGTTTTTAATATGGTCAGGAATTTATCAGAATCCGTGATCATGCCGATTGCGGGAATTTTGCTGACCTTTATTGCCTGCTATGAACTGATCCAACTGATCATCAGCTATAACAACCTGGCAAATTTCGAAACCTGGTTTATCTGGAAATGGATTTTCAAGACATTTGTAGCAGTGGAACTGATCACGCATACGTTTGACATCACAATGGCTGTATTTGATGTATCGCAGCATGTTGTGAGCCAGGCAGGAGGCATTATACAGGGAAGTACAGCGATAGATGCCGATACCCTGACCACAATGCAGAGTACCCTGGAAACAATGGAATTGGGAAGCCTGATTGCGGTCTTCCTTCAATCTTTTATCGTACAGTTCCTTATGTATGTTCTGGCAGCAATTATTTTCGTCATTATCAATGGCCGGATGGTGGAAATCTATCTGATGGTCAGCCTAGCGCCGATCCCGTTCGCAACGTTTGGAAACAGGGATCAGAGTATGATGGGACAAAACTATTTGCGGAGCTTGTTTGCATTGGGATTTCAGGGATTTCTAATCATGGTCTGTGTGGGAATATATGCCGTCCTGATTCAGTCAGCCGCATTTGATACGGATATCATAGCGTCATTGTGGCGGGTGATGGGATTCACGATTCTTTTGGTATTCACCTTGTTTAAGACAGGGTCAGTTGCGCACAGTGTGTTTCACGCACATTAAGGAGGTGTGGTGTGGCAGCATCTTATATCAGTGTCCCGCGGGACCTGACAAAAGTAAAAAGCAAAGTATTTTTCAACCTGACAAAGAGACAGTTGATTTGCTTTGGAACAGCGGTACTGCTTGGTGTGCCATCGTTTTTTTTTATGAAGTCGGCAGTGGCAGTAAACATTGCAGTCATGGGAATGATGGTCATTATGATGCCGTTCTTTTTCCTGGCTATCTATGAGCGGAACGGACAGCCGTTAGAAGTTATTCTGGACCACATGGTACAGGCAAGGTTTAAGCGACCCAGGATCCGGCCATATAAGACAGATAACCGCTATGCAGCGATTATGAAACAGGCAGAGGCAGAAATGGAGGTGGAAAAAATTGTTAGACTTTCTGAAAAAGGAAAAAACAGACGGCAGAGCATTCGTAATGCCGGAAGGACTCACAAGAGAGGAACAGAAAGCTGTAAAAGAGATTATGAAAAAGGTTCAGAAAAATGATGATGTTCCCGGAACGGCGCAGGAAAGTATCACATTTGAACGAATGTTCCAGGATGGAATCTGCAGAGTAGAAGCTAATTATTATACGAAAACAATTCAGTTTCAGGATATCAATTACCAGCTGGCACAGCAGGAAGACAAAACAGAGATCTTTGAAGAGTGGTGTTCCTTCCTGAACTTTTTCGACAGCTCGGTTCATTTTCAGCTGTCGTTCACCAATCTGGCAACAGACGTATCAGACTTTGAAAAGAAAATCAGAATTGCGCATAAGAATGACGGATTTGATGATGTAAGAGATGAATATTCCGAAATGTTGCTTCATCAGATGGAGGCCGGTAATAACGGTCTTACAAAAACAAAGTATCTGACATTTGGAATTCATGCGGAATCCAGAAAGATTGCTAAACCGAGACTGATCCATATTGAAACGGATATCCTGAATAACTTCAAGAGCCTGGGGGTGCAGGCAAAAGTATTAACAGGAACGGAACGTCTGGAAGTGATGTACAGACAATTTCATATTGGAGATGAGGCGAAGTTCCGGTTTGATTGGAAACTTCTCCCTGGGTCCGGGCTTTCCGTAAAAGATTTTATCGCACCGAGCAGTTTTGCATTTCCAACGGGAAGATATTTTCAGATGGGAGAAATGTATGGGTGCATGAGCTTTTTATCCATCGATGCATCCGATATCAGCGACCGGCTGTTAGCCGATTTTCTTTCCATGGAATCCAGTCAGATCGTAACAATGCACCTGCAGTCAGTAGATCAGAATGCAGCCATTAAGACAGTAAAGCATACGATCACGGAACTTGACCGGTCCAAAATCGAGGAGCAGAAAAAGGCGGTACGCGCCGGTTACGATATGGACATCATTCCATCGGACTTAGCTACATACGGAAGCGACGCAAAAGCGCTTTTAAAGGAACTGCAGTCCCAGAATGAGAGAATGTTCCTCATGACATTTCTGGTTATGAATACAGGAAAGACAAAGCAGGAATTGGAAAATAATGTCTTCCAGGCGACATCCATTGCGCAGAAGCATAATTGTAACCTGATCAGGCTGGATTATCAGCAGGAACAGGGACTTATGAGCATGCTTCCATTGGCCCATAACCTGATTGAAATCGAAAGAGGAATGACAACATCCAGTACCGCGATCTTTGTACCTTTCACCACGCAGGAACTTTTCCAGAATGGCCCAGGGGCTCTGTATTATGGTTTAAATGCTCTTTCCAACAACATGATTATGGTAGATCGGAAAAAGCTGAAAAACCCGAATGCTCTGATTCTGGGGACTCCTGGATCAGGAAAATCATTCAGCGCAAAGAGAGAAATTACAAACTGTTTCCTGGTTACGGATGACGATATCATTATCTCAGATCCGGAGTCAGAATATTCCCCGCTTGTGGAGCGCCTGGATGGTCAGGTTATTAAAATCAGTCCCACATCCGATCAGTTTATCAATCCGATGGATATTAATATGAACTATTCGGATGAGGATAATCCAATCGCGTTGAAGGCAAATTTTATCTTGTCGCTGTGTGAACTTATCGTAGGAAGCAAGGATGGTTTGAAACCGGTAGAAAAAACTGTCATCGATCGGTGTATCCATCAGATCTATCAACGGTATTTTGAAAATCCAGGACCGGAAAACATGCCAGTTCTGGGAGATCTGTATCAGGAACTGATCAAACAGGAAGAACCGGAGGCACGTCATGTGGCAACGGCGCTTGAAATCTATGTGACGGGTTCCCTGAATGTGTTCAACCACAGAACCAATGTGGAACTTACAAACCGCCTGGTATGTTACGATATCAAGGATCTCGGAAAGCAGCTGAAAAAGATCGGCATGCTCGTAGTCCAGGATCAGGTTTGGGGCAGGGTGACGGAGAACCGCAGCCAGGGCAGATCGACCAGGTATTATATGGATGAGATGCATCTTCTGCTCCGTGAAGAGCAGACAGCAGCTTATACGGTGGAAATCTGGAAGCGATTCCGAAAATGGGGCGGCATTCCGACCGGTATTACCCAGAATGTCAAAGACCTCTTAGCTTCCAAAGAAGTCGAGAATATCTTTGAGAACTCAGACTTCATTTATATGCTGAACCAGGCTGTCGGAGACAGGCAGATTCTTGCAAAGCAGCTGAATATCAGCCCACACCAGCTTTCGTATGTAACGCATTCGGGAGAAGGTGAAGGGCTTTTATTTTACGGAAACGTGATTCTTCCGTTCGTGGACCGATTCCCGGCCAACACGGAGCTTTACCGCATCATGACAACCAGACTGTCCGAGGTGGCAGAGACAGCGGCGAAGGCATCAGCGTAGAGAGTTGTTTATTCGGGAGAGTATTTATGGATGGAGCTAAGAAGAGAAGAACTTCGCGGAAACGGACGGTTTATGAAAAAAATGTCAGGACAGAAAAGCAGCATGGTTCGCCTTCCTATGGTGGCAAACTGAAAAATGAAACGTCTGCGAACAGATCCTATGGTGTAAAATTTCGGACCGGCAAGAAAGATAACCATATGCCGCTCCAGAACGTCAAAATGTTGCAGAAAAAGAAATACCAGGGAAGGAAAAAAATCTATAAAGAAATAGCTGCAGAAGCGGCTGTGCGCAGATCTGTAATTACCAATGAGGATGAAAACAGCGGTACAGACGGATTGAATGCAGGTATTGATATTGTGGAATCAGGTGTCGGAATGGTTCGGGCGCATGGCCGGGGCCATAAATATACTGGGAAAATCCATGGGCGTGCGCAAAATTGGAATTCAGGATTCAGGGTGGATCCTGGGAATGGAAAAGCGGATCTCATGATATCATCGGAAAAGGCGACACGAAAAAAGCAGGTGCAAAGAAAATTTGCTGATGCAGAAATGAAGAAACAGATGAATCCGATCGGGGATATCAGCAAAAGGGTTCGTGTAAAAACAGAAGGTATGGTGGAATCGTTTGCAGAGCGAGGAAAAAACTTTCTGGCGGATCATGCCGTGTGGCTGATAACAGGTATGCTGATTCTTCTCGCGGTATTGTCTGTATCTGGAGCATTATCTTCCTGCTCGGTCCTGTCTGGTGGAATCAATGGTGCGACGGTGGTTACGTCTTTTACGGCAGAGAATGAGGATATTTTACAGGTAGAGGCTGATTATGTGGAACTGGAATCAGAACTGCAAAAACAGATCGATCATGTAGAAACGGATCATCCCGGATATGATGAGTACAATTATTCCCTGGCGGAGATATCCCATAACCCATTTGAATTAGCGGCGCTTCTTACAGTCTTGTATGAAGAGTATACGCCGGAGGAGGTCCGGCCGATGCTGCAGAACATTTTTGATCTTCAATATACGCTGAAGATGACGGAAACAGTCATTGAAGGAGATGAGGATGAAGATGATTACTATATTCTGAATGTATCGCTGAGGAACAATGGGATATCTGCGGCAATTAATGCTGCGAATCTAAATCAGGAACAGATGGAACGCTATACGATCCTGATGGAAACCAAAGGCAATAAGCCTGATATTTTCGGAGACAATGTGTATGCCAATCCAGGTGTATCTGATGAGTATGAAAGGTATGCGGTGCCAGGGGAATACCTGACAAACCAACAGTTTGCCAACATGCTTCAGGAAGCAGAAAAATATCTGGGATACCCCTATGTGTGGGGTGGGGCCTCACCAAGCACAAGTTTTGATTGTTCGGGATTTGTAAGCTATGTGATCAATCATTGCGGCAATGGCTGGAACTATGGACGTTTGACTGCGAATGGCTGGAAAAATGCGACGGCCAGAGTAACTGCATCTGATGTGAAAGCTGGAGATCTTGTGTTTTTCCAGGGGACTTACAATACGTCAGGTGCCTCGCATGTTGGAATCGTGGTAGATCCTGTGAACAAGGTTATGATCCACTGTGGAAATCCGATACAATATGCATCTTATGACACTCCATATTGGCGGGCACATGCCTACTGTTATGGACGAATCCAATAAAAAATAGAAGGAGAAGAAAAATTATGTATGCAAAGTTAGATAAACTTCGTGATGCCCTGGAAAAGGCAAGAGCTAGGAGAGATGCTGCAGAAGAAAAAGTGCAGCGTCTGGAGGAAAAATTGAAAGAAGAAGAAAATCTCCAGATTATTAACAATGTTTCTTCTTACCACCTGTCACCGGAACAGCTGGCGCAGTTTTTACAGCTGGTAAAGACAAGAAAAATCCCAGAATTAATGAAGGGTGAAATCGCTATGCCGGATATGGACAATACCGATCAGGTTAAAGATGATCAGGAGGAAAATTCCTACGATAAAGAAAACGGGGAGGACGTTCTGGATGAAAATGAATAAGACTATCGATGTGAAGGGAATGATCGCGGGGGTGGCAGCGCTAATCATGGCTATCACATTTGGATGTGCGCCGATTGAAGTGTTGGCGCAGAGTAATGAACCTGTTTGTATCTGCCAGGAAAAATGCGGACAGGATTCCAACAATACTGACTGCGAAGTTTGTATGTATGATTCTGGCTGCTGTCAGGGAGAAGAGCTTGAAAACACAGAGGGAGAAGAAACTGCAGATTCAGAAAGTTACGATCCGCTGACACCGGATGGAAATATGAACCTTGTAGATGATTACGGGACTACAGAGGCCGGAGGCAAGCAGTTTATTACCGTGACAACAAAATCAGGCAACTATTTTTATCTTATTATCGACCGTGATGATAAAGGCGCGGAAACGGTCCATTTCCTGAATCTGGTGGATGAAGCAGATTTACTGGCTCTTATGGAAGATGATGAAGCAAAGAGTTATCTGGAAACACAGGAAAAAACTTCAGAAGAAAAACAACCGGAGGTAAACGGAGCGGAAGAAACTGTTGAAGCGCCGACACAGGATATCGGAACAGCGGAGACCGAAAAGGAAGGGAATCCATATATGGGAATCATGGTGGTGATCCTTCTTGGTACAGCAGGCGGCATTGGAGCGTATCTCTACCTGAAGACTCAAAAAAGAGCAAAACGTACCGGAGAACCGGATCCTGATCCGGACGAGGATGATGCAGAGGATGAAGATTATCTGAAAGACCTGGGAATTGATGAAGATCCTATTTTGGATTTTTCCGATGAGGAAGCAGATCTGTTAGCTGGGATGAGTTACAGCAACCAGGATGAAACCGAAGAATGATTTAAGCGTGAGGCAGCTGAAAGGCTGCCTCATTTATTTAGGGGAAGTTTATGACGGATAAAGAATTTGAACAATTATCATTGGAAGAAAAACAAGCCTATTTTGAGGATGCAGTAGAGCTTTATAATAATGGGTTTGTTGAAGAGGACTATGTTCTGAGATCTTTAGCCAGTGTACGCTTTGAGGAAGCGGTGGAGAATGCAGGACTCGTGCCGGAGGCATTCAATGATGCACAGAAAAAAGTGATTTATGAGGCGGCACATGAAAGGCTGAACTTAAGACATTTCATGCATCCCAGATTTTCGGCAGCGCACATGAAATTTATCCTGGAACAGGAACTAGCTGGAAAAGATGCGTCCTGGCTTCCGGTTGGAAAGTTTCATGTAAATATTGTGGAGAAACCTCTTACGAAGGCTGAAATTAATGATATTCGGAGGCGGATGCAGGAAGCGGAATCAAGGGATTCTGTACTGGCGGATCTTGAAGAGAAAAAGAAATGCTGCAGATCTTCTGTAAAAAAGGAAGAACGTAAAGAGAGAGGAGCGCGCTGATATGGCAAGAAAGAGTAGATATGCGGCATATGCGAAGATGCTGTTACAGGAACACGGACTGGAGCAGAAAACCTCAAAGAGATGGTCTGTAGTTTCTAAAATCAAACGGAAAAAGAAATAAAACGAGGGGTGGTAAATGTGGCGAATAACAAAGAAAAGACAGTAACGCTTACTGTGGCAGAATGCAGCGAATTTCATAATATGGGAGAATTCTATGAAGGAATCATGAATGTTGCAGATGCGATTGAAAAGTTTAGAAGCATTCCTCCGAAAAGAATGAATGGGATTCCGGCAATCGGTGTCCGTATGACTGGTCAGGACGATCCTGGCGATATTGTGGAAATGGATGTGTTGATTGGAAATCGCTTTGATCTGGACATGCTGCAGTATGTACCGGATCTTGCGGAAAACTGGCAGGTCCAGCAGATGATTGCAGGCCTGATTCATAAGCTGCCTAATATGGAAATTGACGGAGAAATTCCGAAAGCAATCCAGGAGAAAATCGACTGGATCAATGCAAGTGATAAACGTAAGGATGGGCTGAAGCAGATTACGGATCGCCTGGAAAAAGGGGTGACTGAGTTATTTCAGAGTACCAAATACAAAGAATTCTTAAATACCATGTCCAGATTTCCAAATTACTCTGTAAATAATACGCTGCTGATCATGATGCAGAGGCCGGACGCACAGCTGTGCCAGAGCTTCACAGGTTGGAAGCAGATGGGACGGTATGTGAAAAAAGGGGAAAAGGGAATCAGTATTCTTGCGCCGGCCCCGTATAAAATCGAAAGAGAGCATGTCAAACTGGATGGAAATAGAAATCCTGTCCGAGATAAAGATGGAGAAGCTGTAACGGAAAAATCAGAACTTACAATTATGACGTATAAGGTGGTGAAGAGATTTGATGTTTCACAGACTGATGGAAAGGAACTGCCTTCTATTGGACCAGGAGAGCTGATCGGAAGTATTGAGGGGTATCCTAAGTTATTAAAGATACTGCAGGAAATCAGTCCGGTACCGGTCAGCTTTGAATTGATCGACAGTAATGCAAAAGGTTTTTATGACCTGAAAAATAAGCGGATCGTGATCCAGGATGGAATGAGTGAGGTTCAGACCATTAAAACGCTTTTGCATGAAATGACTCATCAGAGACTGCATGATAAGGATCTTGTCCCGGAAGCCAAAGAAATTACAAGGAATAGAAAAGAAGTAGAGGCAGAAAGTGTGGCGTATGTGGTATGTCAGCATTATGGAATCAATACTTCGGACTATTCCTTTTCTTATGTAGCCGGTTGGTCAGAAGGAAAAGAAACACCAGAACTCAAAGCTGCCCTTGATAAAATCCGCCAGACAGCATCAGAATTTATTACTCAGATCGATGAAAAGGCAGCATTGCTGGCAGTTGAGAAAGAACAGACTGTAGGGGAAGATGCGCTGGGAAAAGTGAAAAATCCAGAACTGCAGGGAACGATAAATTCCATTCTTCAGGATTTAAGCATGAGACATGCAAACTATAAAAGCAGAACTTCTGTGAAATCAAAAATCCGGGAGAATGCGATGAAAACTGAGTGTATGCCGCATAAGGAAAAAAATACAGGCAGAAGGGAGGAACGTGGATGACACAGGAAAAATTTAATGATGTGGTCGGCAGTCAGATTGAATTTTGTAAATCCATGTTGATCAAGAAGGGAACAGAATATGCACCGGAAAATCATGCTCCAGGCGAAATGGACCGACTGGCGCATTTCAAAAAGGCAGCCGTGATGATGAATTGTACTCCCAAAGCAGCACTTGTGGGAATGCTCTCGAAGCATCTGGTTTCTGTAGTTGACATGTGCCTGTCTGACAGAGTTTATTCAAAAAAACAGTGGGCAGAGAAGCTTACGGACAGTATCAATTATCTGATGATTCTCCGGGCAATCGTAGAGGAGGAATTGGATGAAAAAAATAGAAGTGAAGATGCTGAATCCGGAGTCCATTAACCAGGCAGAGCAGATGATGGTCTGTGCGGCCAGGTTGACGCAGAGAGGCCATCAGATTTCCTGTATGAAGGATTTCATGGAATTATATGAAAGACCGTATTCTAAAGCTACAGTAAAGAAGTTGGAGCATCTCCCACATCCGACAATTCAGAAATTCGGACTTATTCATGTGGTAGTAGTAGGCGCATCCAGAAGATTCCTGGCACAGATCACCAGACATCAGAATGAAGTAAAATATATGTCAGCCAGTTTGCAGTACAGCGATTATTCTGGAGCAGGGGATTTTGTGATTCCGTATGATCTTATTGAAACCGGTCAGGAAAAAGAATATTTAAATACCTGCAGCGAAGTTATGGAACGATATCAGAACTTGATCCGGTCAGGAATCGATAATGATTCTGCCGGTTACAGTGCGCCGCAGGGATTGAGAAACATTCTTTTAATCAGTGCGACGCCGTATCAATGGAAACATATGATTCATCAGAGAGTGTGCAGACGGAATACGGAAGAAACCAGATATGTGATGTTACGAATCTGGGAGCAGTTGTGGGAACAGAACACCACTTTTTTCTCAACATGTGGTCCGTTCTGTATGACCGGAGGATGCCAGGAAGGAAAGCTCCGTTGTGGGAAACCTATTTTATCGACACTGACACCAGGCGAGATTATCAGAATGGATTTTCCAAAGCTTTTTCTCAAGGAAGGAGATGTAAATGAAAGTACAGTTAATTGATTATGGAGGCAGAGTCCCAGAGCGGGCACATGCAAACGATGCCGGTGCAGATGTATTTTCACCCAGGGATGAAGTAATTTGTCCGGGACGGATCTGTAAAATGCCTCTTGGTTTTGGATTACACCTTCCAGATGGATTTGCAGGATATATTTTTCCGAGAAGTGGTTTAAGTGAACAGGGAATTGTATGTGAACTGCCTCCGATTGATTCGGGGTATACTGGAGAAGTTCATGCAATTATTTCCAATGTGGGAAAGAGAACGTATGAGGTGAAGCGCGGTGATCGGATCGGTCAGCTTGTTATTATGCCGATTCTGATTCCAGAATTTACATTTGAAGCGTGGAAAGAACGAAAAACCGGAGCCTTTGGTTCTACTGGTCGATAAAGAAAACCGTGAGGTGGAGAATGGCAGAACGGTCAGAATATATTCATATCAGGGTTACGCCGGAGGAAGTGGAACAAATAAAGATGAGGATGGAACAGGCCGGAATTAAAAACATGACGGCGTATCTGTTGCGGATGGCGCTGCATGGATATGTTCTGAACTTAGATCTGCCGGAGCTGAAAGAAATTTTACGTCTGCTTAGAATTTCTGGCAACAACCTGAATCAGTATGCAAAGCAGGCAAATGCGACCGGAAGTATTTACTGGAGTGACATTGAAGAACTAAAGCATAGCCAGAGTGAAGTTTTAATGGAAATGAGAAAATTGCTGGATAAGCTTATGACGATTGTATAAAGCAGGTGGATGATGGCGGCAACAAAATTAATCGCAATGCATCAGAATAAAGGACGCACAGTGCAGCAGTGCTTGAAGGATCGAACGGATTATGCGAAGAACGGGGAAAAGACTGAGGATGGAAAATATATTTCTTCTTACGAATGCAGTCCGGAATTGGTTGATCTGGAATTTAATCAGGCGAAAAAAGAATATTTTCGTATAACCGGTCGACAGCCGAAAGGAAATGTGATTGCCTACCAGATCCGCCAATCCTTTAAGCCTGGTGAAATTACACCAGAGGAAGCGAACAGAGTTGGATATGAAACAGGCATGCGGTTCACGAAGGGAAGACACGCATTTATTGTTGCAACCCACGTGGACCGCGCCCATATCCATAATCATATCATATTCAACTCGACAACACTGGAGTGTGACCGGAAGTTTCGGAATTTCTGGTTTTCTGGAATCGCGCTGCAGCGATTGAGTGATATTATCTGTCTGGAGCATGGACTGTCGGTGATTCAAAAGGCAAAGCCGAGTGAGAGAAAACGCCGGACCCAGTATCCGGAACGTATCAATATTCGGGATGGAATCAAGGAAGATATTTTAAAATGCTTAGAGCAGCACCCGACAAGTTTCGACAATTTTTTACAGCTTTTACATGCAGAAGGCTATGAAATCAAACTTGGAAAGCATACGGCCGTTCGCGGAAGTAGTCAGAAACGATTTATCCGCTTCCGCTCGCTGGGAGAAGATTTTTCAGAAGCAAATCTGCAAAAAGTAATTGCTGGAGAAATACAACCACCGACACTGAAGAAAAAGAATACGCCTCAGGACCTTAAGAACACCGGGAAGAGAACGTTTGACTTGGTCGTAGATATTCAGGAAAAAATGGCACAAGGCAAATCTGGTGGTTATATCAGATGGGCTAAGAAACATAATGTGAAACAGTTTGCAGAGACAATTTTATTTCTGCAGCAACATGATATTCATGATAAAGAAACACTGGACCGGCTAGCGAATGAAAGCACAAACCGATATCGGGACTTAATGAGAATCATAAAAGATGCAGAAGCTAAAATGGAGCAGAATAAAATAATCAAGACGCACATTATCAATTATGTTAAGACCAGACACACTTATACAGCATATCGAAAATCTGGATACAGTAAAGATTTTTTGGAGGAACATCGTGAAGAAATCGTTCTTCATAAGGCGGCTAAAGATGCATTCTCGAAACTGCCGGAGGGAAAAATTCCGAAGGTGAAGGATTTGAACGAAGAATTTTCCAGGCTGCTTTCACAGAAACGGGACGCATACAGTGAATACAAAAAAATCAAAGAAGAGATGCGGGCGTATCAGGTTGCAAAGCAGAACGTAGAATCCTTTTACGAAGCACAGCAGAGTTGGGATCGGGAAGTGGATTTGAAAAAGAAACATCAGCAGCAGAGATAATTTACAGGGCAGTTACCAAACTGAAGAGTTGGTGGCTGCCCTCTTTTTTTATTTCCGGCATTATGGAAAATAAGAAAGCGTTCACATCGTGAATGCGCAGTTTGACATCGGAGATAGCATTCGGAGGGGATTGGGGATGTGCCGCCAACAAGCATGGAGCCTTTGTGATCACAAAGGCACTGCTTGCCAACTTGCAAAAATGGCGATAATAACTAAGTTCCTTTGCAAAAAACGCTTGAAAAAACGCTATATAAACGCTATAATAATGCTATAATTATTAAAGGGGAGTACGGATGGATTTTTCAAAAGTAATTAAAGAAATTCGACAAGAATGCTATTTGAGTCAGCAAGCATTTGCAGATGAAATTGGTGTATCTTTTTCCACCGTAAATAGGTGGGAAACAGACAAAGCTATTCCCAATTATCAGACCATGAAGAGATTAGTTGCGTATTGTAAAGCACTTAAAATAGATTGTAGAAAACTAGAAAGTATTTGGAAGGAGAGTAAAAATGCCTCTAACTCACATTGATTGTTTTGCTGGACCAGGTGGTATATGTACTGGACTTCATGCTGCTGGATTTGAAACAAAAGTGGCTATTGAATATATTAAAAGCTGTGTTGAAACATATTCTTATAATCATCCAGAAGTTCATGTAATACATTCAGATATCAGAAATGTTACACCAGAACAGATACTACCGTATATTCCAAAAGAGGGAATCGATCTCGTAACATCGGGAATGCCATGTGAAACTTTTTCAACAGCTGGCAATTCATCAAGAGCTGCATATGATGATCGGCAGTTTTTATTTAGAGAGGGAATACGTATTGCAAAAATTGCAAATGCTAAAATGATTCTTTTTGAAAATGTACCAATGATTACTACAAAGCGGGTCGCAAAAGATTCAAAAAAATTAATTGTAGATGTTCTAAAAAAAGAACTGATTGAAGCTGGATATATTAACTTTAAAGAATTTGTTTTAGATGCTACTAAATATGGTGTTCCGCAAAGGAGACGTAGATTCTTTATTTTAGCTGCAAAAGATCCTAATTTGAAGATAGAAGCTCCAGAAGAAACTTGTGAAAAAGAAGTAACTGTAAGAGACGCATTTATAGATATTCCAGAGGTGATTGCGAATAGTAAGACTGAAAATCCAAATTATTTAGGACTAGAGTCCAATTATAGTCGTTTAATGCAGAATGATGAGTTCTGGAAGCGTCATACAACAGAACATAAATTATTGAATCACCTTCCGATGAATCATCGAAATTATATAATCGAACGATTTCAAATTCTACAGCAAGGAGAAGGGCTTAAGGGATTGTTTGCAAGATTATCACCTGAGGAACTTGCGGAATATCAGAGGAGAAAAGTTATTCCAAAAACAATTTATGTAAAACGTAATTATCGTTTGCGTTGGGATGAAGCATCTCCAACAGTTACAAGTCATTGTTTGGATGAATTTGTTCATCCTGAGCAGGCACGAGCTTTAACGGTAAGGGAATGTGCAAGACTGCAAAGTTTTCCAGATTCCTATAATTTTGTTGGTGGCCCATATCTCGTTGCGCATGATGACAGAAGTCAACAGGATAAATATGAACAAATTGGAGATGCAGTTCCACCATTATTGGCTTATGCATGGGGAATGAAAATAAAAAAGATACTTGAATAATCTAATTAAAAACAGGATAGATCGACCGATATCGACCTATCCTGTTTTTTTAGTCAATTAAGCAGTTAGATTCGTGGAAAAATTCACCAAATTCTTTTACATGAATTTTGGGGAAGCGATGATTTAATTCATCATATTTACCAGGTACATCTAAATAATAAGCTCGTTTAATTTGAGAAATGAAAAGCTGATAATTGATCCATTGATTTGGAACACATGTTAATTGAACAGATAAATTGGAGCTTTTAAAATTGGTTTCACCTATACAAGTGAGCAGACATATGAAACGACCAACGCCGAAAGCACCGTCTAAGATTCTTTGTTGTGCCCATACTTCAACACAGCGTTCTCGAGTTGAGTTTTTTGCGGGAACATGAAATTTGGGTTTCCCAGCTCCAAGATCGAAAATAAAATCTGTCGGTACAGAAATGGACTCTCCATCAAGTTCAACAGCATTCATTTGGTTTGTTGGCTCAACGCATAGATGCATGGCGTATAAGTGCCCTACTAATGTTTCAAAATAATTGCCGGAATTATCTTTTACACCATTTACGAGATCAGCACAAATACAGTAGTTCATGCAAATAGTATATAATGTAGAAGTAATTTCATGAGCTGTTTGATTGGTTATAGTATGATTTTTAACATTATTCCAAAAAATGTTAGCATAGGGAATACCTTGTTCATCGGTTAATAGACCAGCATTGTATAAATCAATATTAACAGGTCTGGAATAAGTTTTTTTCCCACCAGCAAGCTGAAATACAACATAATTTTTGCCGAGAGCAGTAGATGTACTGGTTATGGGTAATTGTGTCATTCTGGAAATTTCAACAGTACATAAATCATTGATTTCTTTAAAAATGTCAGTAACAGCTGTAGATAAAAGCGATCTGCTGGAAAGAGATTTTAATCGTTTATATTTATTTGCAATTATATGTTTGGGCATAAAAACTCCTTTACTCGTCTAGGGGATCTTTAGGATCCATTAAAAGTAAATATGGTTCAATGTTTAAAGCATCAGCAATCCGTTGGATATTTTCAATAGAAATATTTCTACGTTCTCGTTCAACGGCACTAATATATGTACGGTGAAGTCCAGACAACTCAGCAAGATATTCTTGGGAGTATCCGCAAGTATTTCTATATTTTCGGACATTGACTGCAAAACAATGAATTAAATTCATATAACCACCCCGTGATGAATTGAGATTCACTTTAATTATAAAATTAGAATACAATAAGTCTACAGACAATACATCACATTCTCGCAATTTGTAGGTGGAGACTTGTTGTATGGAAATTTTCTGGATATGATGAAAAAAGATAGTAGACATACTAATAGGAAGTAACTACTTGCATTACGCAAAATTATTTATTTAAATGTAGGTTCAGCTTTTTTATGGGTTGTTACCATGGCGAGAAATTTACCATGGTGATGACCTTTTTCTTTTAAATGGGGAGTGTAGGATAAATTTTATTTGAATAATACAAAAAATATTATTTACAGTATTACTACTCTGTGATATACTGAATACATCAGAATGAGAAAGGAGGGGAGTAGAATGGCCAGTTCGATTTTTTCTTGTAAACTCGAAACTGAAAACAGGAGAATCCTCGAAGAGATAAAGCGTGAAGGCGTACCTTTTGGAAAGACGGTTAATGTGTTGATTAAAACGTTTGGCAGTTTACCGGAAAGTGTTCGTTTAGAAATGCTGGAGTATACTAAAGCTAAACTTCGCGAGCAGCGTGATCTAATGGATCGAGTTGGAGAGTTTGAAAAAAAAGTGATCTCTGAAAATATGAAAAAATATCTGGAAATGGTCACGTATTTTAGCGGCGGAGAAAAAGTGGATTTAGATCGCTTTAAAGCAGAACCGATAATGCAAACGATTCCGATTAAAAATGGTTTTTTAATTTGTCCTAAAGACTGTGTTATTGTCAATCCGAAAGAGGCGAAGACCATGGAGTATGCATGCGTAGTAGAGTGTCGTAATTCAGAAAGCTATCACATTCCGCATTATCTGGTTTTTTGTGATCGGAAGTATGGAAGGGACTACGATGCAGAGTATGTAGATATGATGCTCAAAAAAGTAGTTGAGAAGGATCCGGCTTTCAAGAAAGTTCTTGATATGCAAGTGGAGCCATTACCAGATACAGAGCACCCGGGTCAGTATTTAAATGCCGAAGAGTTCTTGAAATCACCTAAAATCGGCACATTTCATGTGATCGAGCGTGGGGATCCGGCATATCCGGCAGATTATAAGCCGCCATATGGGATGGAAATCATTCGCGATAAAGCATTAAAGTAAACGATAAAGGTTACTGCTGTGTATTTTTATTAAAAGTGTTAAGGAGGTGACAAACATGGGGAAAAAGTACGAATTGTATGTGGAACTGGATGAGGGAAATAGCTTCCCATTAGTATATCCAGAAGATATTCCAGAAGGATTTACATATTATAAAGAACTTTGCCAAGCTCTGTACGCTAAAGGCTATGTCGAAGATGTGTACGTCTACGAAGCGCGTGATCTGACGGATGAAGAGTACTACTTAACCGAATTTGACGATCCGTGGCTGGACATGATGGACATGGCAAAGAGAAAAGGTGACTTAGATTGGCTTAAATCCCAGTGCCTTGAGTACCTGGAAGACGAAGGCATTCATGTAGAGCGCGAAGATTTAGTGCTGTACTGGTAAAATTTGGAGGCTAAAGTGTGACCGCACTTTAACCTCCCACCGATATACTCCAGGTTAATGAAATAAAATCGTTCTCTTTTATAGTACCGTAATCTCAGAAATTTGTCAATTTCGGATCAATGGACGCAGGACTGTTTCGAAGAGAAAATTATTTATAGATATTAAACAATTTGTAAGGGTAAAAATGATGGATCAGAAAAAAATTTATATTAGCTGCCCGGTTTGCAGTAAAGTTTTATTAAGGGTAGCTGGGGATTGTGAAATCGAAATTGTGTGTAAGGGTTGTGGGAAAAGAATTATCGGAACCGTAAAAGAAAAACATGTACACATTTTTGAGGATGAAAGAAAACCATCTGCTGAAGGAAATGTAAGACATTAGTTATATGTAAGAGTATTTATTCAAAAAACAGAATATAATTTGCTTGGTGAGAGAATCGTCAAACTGGACGGATGCGGTTTTGGAATCCTTAGAGTCGACATCACCAAACAAGAGTTTGTAAAGAGTTGAATTTGGTATAACCATCAGGAGCCTACAAAACGGAAATATGGCGTGGAAGCGCTTTAGTTAAGGACGTTTTGTAGGCTCCTTTAATTTTAATCCATTTGTCTTGTTTCCGTTTAGGCTTCTAGAAAGAGAGGAAAGAAGCGTTATGGGTTTATTTGAAAACTACGCAAAATCTACACCATCAGAAAAAGTCAATCTGATCATGAAGAATTATTCGGAGTTCCTTAATCTGGTAGATGTGCATACCGACGGACTCCTGTATATGATCGAAGCTGAAAAAGAGAGCATCTGGCAAAAAGAAAAAGGCGAATTGGGGGTCAGAGTTCAGGCCGGAGGTGGTCCAGGAGACCCAACCGCAACTTTGGCTATTCGTCATGTGATGACTAAAGAAGCATTGATTAAATGCGATTTCTCTGGGGGTGTTCTGGACGGAGTCGCGAATGCAGAGGCGTTTAAAAGCGATGCGTATACCTTATGGAAAATGCGTCAGGATTATATGCTGTTTAAAGATCAGCTTGTTATCTTAGGGGCGGACAAAGAACTTTTTGAAAAGTACCTTCGCAAAGAAAAAACACTGACCGAAATAGCTGAAGAGCAGCACATCCTTTATGAATCAGCGCAGCAGAAAATGAACCGCATGCGTTCTAAGATGAGACTGCAGGTTACAGCCTTTATGGATAGAAAGACTGGAGGTGTTAGCTAATGGAAACGACTGTAAGTATTAAAGAGAAACGTTGCTATACGGTAAAAGAGTTACAGGATATATTGGGGATCAGTAGACCTACGGCGTATGAACTTCTGAAGAAAAAGGAGTTCCGTTGGATTAAAATTGGTACAAAATATCGCATCTCTAAGCCGAGTTTTGATGAATGGTTAGATAAAAACTGGAACTTATAGTGGATTTACAACGCAATTTGACGTTCTAAAGCTTTTTATAAAAAAGTGTTATGCTAGATACGAGGAGGACGCAATTTATATGAAAAATATGATCGAAGCAAATTTAAGCTCGTCAGAACAGCCTGGAACGAATAAACCTGTTCCGATGAAGAAAACGACTATGTCCGTACCGGAAATGCGGGAACTTCTGGGTCTCAAAAAAACCGAGAGTTACTGGCTGGTGCACCGTGGCTTTTTTAAAACAAAAATCATCGGTGGTCAGATGCGTGTGGATCTGGAAAGTTTTGAAGAGTGGTACAGAAATCAGGTGAAGCATAAAAAAATCAATGGCGAGAATCCAGGAGCGGAACTGATAAAGACTTCTTATTCTTTCCAGGATGCTGCGAATTTACTTGGTATTCACAGTGCAACTCTTTATGAAATCTGGAAAAAAGAGAACCTGGAAACAATTACTGTAGATTTTGTAAGAAGAATTCCAATCGAGGTATTCGAAAACTGGTACAAGAATCAGATTATGTATCAGAAAGTTGACCGGATGCCGTGTCTTGTTGACCTGGAAACTGATTATATTCCATTACAGCAGGCGGCTGATCTTCTCGGAATCACTAAAGAAAAGTTATCGGTTATTACCAGGGCAAGCAGATATAAATCTGTATTTGAGATCCGTGTATTTGAAAACAAAAAATGGATCTCGAAAAAAAGTTTTCAGTATTTTTTAAATGCACAGAACGTATATCAGGTACCTTCGAATGGTGAAGAAAAAAATTCGGAACGAAATGTATTATCTATAGAAACAAAAGAATTTATTTCCCGCGCGGAAGCAGCTGCTTTAGCCGGAGTGACAACGGCAACTATTACTAAATGGATGCAGTTGGAAAAATTTCCGTGTGTGGGAGCTGGAAGAATTCTTCGTATACAACGGAATGAATTTTTACAGTGGGTAGAAACATACCGGAAAGGAGCGGTATAGATGGCGTTTATCAGACCGCGCAATAAAACATTCAGTGTAATTTACAAGGTACCGGATCAGGATGGAAAGATTCATCAGAGATCAGAAGGTTATGGCACCCGAAAGGAAGCAGAAAGACGCAGAAAGGAGGTGGATTATAAAGAATCACAAGGAATATTTATAGCACCCAAATGTACGAAAGTAAAAGAACTCCTGGAAGAATATGTGAAGCTCTACGGACATAATGCCTGGGGAGTATCCATGTATGATGGAAGTGTCGGATTAATTAAAAATTATATTATGCCCACGATTGGAAATATAAAATTGTCAGAAATCGATACGCACTTTATGGAGAAATATTACAACGAACTTCTGGAAATGCCGGCTGTAGTAAGCAGTAGAAATCCCAAAGGCGATAAGAAAATTACTGCGGCAACCGTCGGTAAAATTGATAAATTGCTGGGCAGCTGCTTTAAGCAGGCCGTGAAGTGGGGGATGATGGAGAAAAATCCGACTACGGATGCAACCGTTCCGAAGTACAAAACAGAGGAGCGTGAAATCTGGACGGCTGATATGTTAATGAAAGCAATCGATGCATGTGATAATAAGTGGCTGAAAGTGGCTTTTCACCTTGCTTTTACGGCCACTCTTCGTATTGGCGAGTTATTAGGGCTGACTTGGGATTGCGTGGATATCTCAGAAGAAGCGATTGCACATAATAGAGCGTATGTCATTGTTAATAAGGAAATCGAACGGGTCTCAAAAGAAGCAATCGAACAGTTAAACTCCAAAGATATTATCCTGGTTTTTCCATCACAGCGCAAAGATAACACGACAGTAAGAGTTTTAAAAACGCCGAAAACTGAAAGTAGTGTTCGAAAAATTTATATACCGGGGGCGGTGGCAAGATATCTGATTGATGTAAAAAAGGAGCAGGATGAACTTATTGAAGCTCTGGGCGATGAATATCACAATTACAATCTGATTTTGGCAACGACGTATGGTTTCCCAATCGGTGGCAGTTATTTAAGGGAAAAAATGCAGGCAGTGATCGAGGCTGAAGGACTGCCGGATGTAGTTTTTCACAGCTTACGCCATACTAGCATTACTTATAAGTTGAAGTTAAGCGGCGGGGATATCAAATCGGTACAGGGTGATTCTGGTCATTCTCAGGCCGATATGATAACCGAAGTGTACGGACACATTATCGACGAGGACCGGAGAAAAAATGCGCAGCTGATCGAGGCTGCTTTCTATAATAAAGAAAATCGCAGTCCGAATATGCATGATCAGGGAACGGAGAACTCTGCAAATGCGAATACGATAACGATTCCGGAAGGCATGGATGCAGATCTGTTGATGAAGGTATTAGGGAATCCGGAAATGGCATCGCTGCTCACATCGCTTGCAAAGACAATGAAAAATTAGCAGAACAGAAAGAGAGGATATGGAATGGTAGTAATTGAATATTTAAAACATTGGTGCTTTAAAAGACCGAGACGTTTAGATACGGGAAAGGAAGCTGGTAGTCAGCCGACTTTTCAGGCTACATATCTCGAGTTATGCGAAGTCTTAGGGCTCAAGAGACGGCCGGCGGTATATGTGGAAGGAAATCTGACGGATGCACTTGCATTAACGCCATGCTATGCAGGAATGCATCATTATGGAAAATTCAAATCGGATATCTTTATAAATGCAGCGCGCAATATGATTCCGACATTGGCACATGAAATGTTTCATGAGTATCAGCATGAGTACTATTCGAAAGAATTTGTCAATAGAAGCGCCGAACAGAAAGCACGGCATGAACTGGAGGCAGATGCGTTTGCATTAGCTTACTGCCGGAAAGTAAATATGAATAAAGCGGACTGCCAGATCCTTTACCAGGATACAAATGGCAACGATAGAGAAGAAGCGGAAATTTTAGAACTGGAACAGTTGGCAGAAGAGTTTGCAGCGAAATTTCATTTAGAATGTGAAGTGTCCACGGGAATTGCGTTCTAAGATATTTGCGACACAAAAAATCAGTATGTTTTTGGGATAGTTCCAGAAGACATACTGATTTTATTTCTATTCTGTGAAGTGGATCACGTCATTCGGTGTGCAATTGAGATATTTACAGATGCGTTCTAATGTAATCAATGTGATGTTCATGTTTTTCTTCAGACGGTCAAGAGTGTGATTATCGAGGACCTTATCCTGCAACATCATATATTGTGTTATTTCGCGCTTGCGCATTGTGTCCCACAACGGGCTGTAATCAACCATGATAAGAATCCTCCTATGGACAATCATAGGTGATTTTCTCGTAAATAAATATTGTGCATATATCCACAATGCACTATACTATCCAAAGAGGAGGTACAAATACATGCAGGAATTTGATTTTACAAATACAGATATGGCCGACGATTTATCGGAAATGGCTGAGCATCTGTCACAGGAGGAGGCTACGGCCGCCATTGCGGCAATTAAGGCTTTGAGGGATGGGAAGGAAAATACAGAGGTGGAAGATTTTAAAAACTGGTTTGATTCAGCCTTCCTGCCGATTTTAAAGGATTTTGCGGCGACTACAACATCGAAGCTTACAGTAGAGCAGGATGCTCGAGGGGATATTACGGCTACATTTACCTGCCGCTGTGGTTTTGACATTACTGCGAATCAGAGGCGGATGCATATGGTTGTTTCTGCGGCGGATCATATTTCGGTTAATAGGTGGTCGGGATCCAATGAGGTGGAATTTACGCTTATTTTTGGGATTCCGGAGGATGAGGAATAGAATACATATTGATATTTCTGGAAATATTGCATATAATGACTATACAATTACAGAGTTGTTGTTGAAGAACTTATATTGGGCTGGTCGAAAGACCTGGGTCCACCAAAAGGCGGGTAAGACACCCGCCTTTTTGATTTTTTCTCTGGCGAAGATCTTTGAGAGACAATAAAATAATTGCTATTCGTAACAACTATGAGTATAATATAGATACCAAAAGAGAATTCTTTTCCTGGTTATAGGGTGTGAAGCATAAGGCGTTTGCTTCCGTTGTACTGGCAACGTTAAAACTTTGCGATGACTCTTTAGCTAGAGGATAATCAAGCTGGGCAGGTGGGAGGCCTGTGATTGGGTGGCAAGGCACCATAATGAAACCAGGTTTGCGAAAATTATGGAGAAATCTTTGAGATGAAGGTTTCTCTTTTATTTTAAAGAAAACTGCGAAAGATAGGTCATAGAATCGAAAAATGGTGGCGATAATTGTAAAATGAAGGAGTGTATTAAAATAAATATAGAATGGGAAAAACAATTATTAAGATTTGGGGTGGGGAAAATAGTATTGAAATCTATAATAAAAGAAAAGAAAAAATTGGAATCGCGACAGATAGAGATGACTATCATGATGAATTATATAAGTTGGCATGGAATTTGAACTCAAAGGGATATATAGTCAATAAAAAAGTGGGCTCGTTGCATAAGTATATGATGGGAAAGTGGTACGGAGATGAAGTGGTCCGCGAATTTTATAATAAAGGTTATATCATTGATCATATAAATAATGAGCATTATGATAACAGGATTTCTAATTTAGCATTTTATTTAAGAACAAGAAATGTCGCAAAAGGAATGTATTTTGATAAGGAATCGAAACAAATTAGGGATAAGTTACTAGTTCAAATCCATAAAGATTTTTCGAATAAATGTTATCAAATATCTCTTGTATTTAATGATTTCTTTATCACAATGCGAGAAGATGATACTATAGTTCGAATATATGCCTTATATCTTTTATACAATAATGATGTTTTGTATAGTACGGTTGTTAATAATGCGACAGATATAATTACAATGTTTCAAGAAAAGGATGTAATAGATTTATCTGGATTAAAATATTGTGATTATGAGATATATGACGAAAAATCGGAAACACTTTTTGGAATAAATTTGGCAAACGATGAAAGCAATAATGAAACGCCGTGTATTATTATAGATGACTGGGAATTTAGAGTGGTACATCAAAAAGAACACTGGAATCCAGCGAGGAAGGGAAGAAGATTACCGTGTGAACTTATAATACATAATTAATAAAATCGAATTGAATTAATGGTACAATTTATACAAGCATACCAAACAATGAGGAGGAGACATATGTCTAGGAAAGTAAATATAACATGCCGCTATTACTGGGTAAAATCATATACAGAAGAAGGTACATCAGAAGATAAGTATGATTTATTAGAGTGGTTTGATAAAATCTCAGATATGACTCTTGCTGAATTAACCCAACAAGTTGGTCAGGTAAAAGGCCGACTTGATGAAATTACTCAAAGGGGGGCGTTTTATGCTTTAAATTTTGTGAGAATGGAATCGTATAGCTCTACATATATTGTTACTGAAGAAGAAAAAGCAAAGCATGTGGATATTTCTATAGAGGATGATGAATATATTGGGAAAAATACAGTTGCGATATATGATTCAAACCGACAAATTATTATGTTGATGGGAAATCAAGGGGGCTTTTCTGCACATACAATTACTTCTTATATCAATTCTTTTTTTGAAAGTCCGGTATGTTTTCTTGATCCAATAAAAACTAAAAAAGACTTTATGGGGCCTGAAAAAAAGTATGGAAAGATTAAATTAACTATCTCTAGTGTAAATGATTATGTTCCAACACATGGATGCGCATATGAAGATGCGTTAAACAGAGCACGAGAGATGGATGCAATGACAATGTCATTTGAGTTTGGAACCGGGAGAAAAAAGGGTGTTCACCTGGATGCAGATGTTGTAAGAACAATTATATCAGATGCATTTAATAATATGGGGGTTGTTTCTGTAGCAAGAGTAAAAATGGAAGATGAAGAGGGGACAGCGGTATATAATCTGCTTGAAAATGTAAAAAATACAGTTATTTCTCTTAAGGCAGATTCAAAAGGTGAAATAGAATATAAAGTAATTGCGGATGCAATGGTCAATGCGTATAAGTAAGATGGAGGGACTTAATTGAGCGGACATTTAAGAAGAAGGAGAGAACCTCTAAGAACATGGTGGCTGAATTGGTATGTATATATTGTTCCTAGTATTCTTCTCATTGCATACGTTATGTATGTGTTGGTTGGTGTCCATAAGTATTCTATCCCATGGCTAGGTGATAGTGAGGGATTTTCTGAAATGTGCAAAGCAATCGTAGATTTCTCATCTATTGTCTTGGGAATATATGGCTTCTTGATTCCGGCAGTGATAGGGCGGCAAGATAAGTTTAATAAGATATTCTGGGAAACAGTGGATAAAAAAAGATTTTCAAAAGATATCCAACGCTTGATAATAAGTGGAATGATTACTATATTATTGAGTTCTGGATTGTTGATTGCAGATATTTTTCCACCGAAGATGTGTGCATTTGTCGTTGGATTCCTTTGGTGGTTCTTAATCTTTTATTGTTGTAATTCTATTAGATTTGTTTCGATTTTTGTATCGCTAATAGTAGAAGGCCAAAGTAAATCAGATGAAAAAGAATCAGATGAGTGCCAAGAACAATCGGAAAAACATAAAGAAATAAAAAATAGACTGGATAATAAATTGCCTAAATTTTAGAAAATTACATTTATAAAAACTGCTTAATCAAAGGAGGGGTGATGTAGGAAACAGTAAAACTATTTGTCCTTGCGATGACTATAAAATTCCTGGGAAAATAATTTTTAATTGAGAAAAGTCAACTAGGCACTGAGAAAAGTCAATTGAACACGCAGGAAACTCAACTCATGGAAAGAAAAGTCAATTCATATTGAGGCGAGGGGAATAGTGTCATATATATTTAATTCATTTTTAACTTGAAATAAGATGAAATGAAAAAATCTAATTCAACAAACGAGTTAAAAATGAATTAGAATCGAGTTAAACAGAAAAATGGGAGGATGTAGTCAAAAAAACATCGACATCCGGCCCCGTCCACGGTATAATATAAGTAATCTAATAAGAAAGCAGAGTTATCATTGTTGTGGTAGCAGATGGGAATGGTAGCCAGAGTTGTGAACTCGATGGAACTCAATAGTTATCGCCTCAGGGTGCTCCGAGCACCCGACGAGCACCCAAAATGGGTTTGGCAGGGGTTAACACAGGTTTTCTTATTTTGACTGGGATTGACAAAATGGTTAGTAAAATCAAGGCTTTCCTTGACTTATATGAACACAGCTTGACAGCGGTTTATATCGCCAACCTGTGCTCCTAAGCGCTAATTGTGGGTTCGATTCCCGCTGGGAACAGTTATTTTTAGCAGCAATGATGAAGAAAGTCATTGCTGCTTTTTTCGTTTTCAGTCATAATAGAAACAGATGGGGTATACAGAAGGAGGAAGGTCAGATGGCTGGGATTGTGTTAGAAAAAATTATAGAGATGGCGGTGATTCTGCTTTGTGGTGTGCTGGCATATAAGACAGGACTGATAGATAAAGCTTCAACAAAAAGCTTTTCGAATGTCCTTTTAATGCTGGTGTCACCGCTTTTGGTTTTTCAATCGTATCAGATGGACTTTGAACCCAGGCTGTTTTACGGGTTGCTGCAGACCCTGTTTGTCTCGTTTGTGACATTTCTGGTCTGTATCATCCTAGCTGAGATTTTCATGAAGGGGGATCCGACACGGCAGCAGATCGAAAAAATGACTGCGATTTATTCTAATTGCGGATTTATTGGGATTCCGCTGATCAATGGAATTCTGGGGGCTGAGGGCGTTTTTTATATGACGGCTTACGTTACGGTTTTCAATGTCCTGTTCTGGACCCATGGCGTCTGGCTGATGGGAGACCGGGGAAGACTGCGGGATGTCTGGAAGAATCTTTTTACGCCAACGATTGTGGCGGTGGTGTTTGGCCTGATCTTTTTTATTTTCCAGATCCGGCTCCCAACGCCGCTCTCTGAGCCGGTCCGAATGATCGGAAGCATGAATACGCCGCTGGCTATGATCATTGCCGGGGCAAATCTGGCGCAGGGAGATGTGCGGAAAAGTCTGAAAAATATCCGTTTGTACTGGATCAGTTTTTTGAAACTGGTGTTATCTCCGCTTATCGGTCTTGGGATTCTGTTTTTTATGAGGGTTGATTTTACGGTGGCATTTACCGTGTTTATCGCAATGGCATGTCCGGCCGGTGCCATGACCATCATGTTTGCGGAGCGGTATGGAAAGGACGTATTCTATGCCACAGAAGGCTTTATGATCACTACAGTGCTGTCTGCGGCCACAATTCCGCTGCTGACTCCACTGGCACTCTTGATCCTAAAAGCATAAGGTGGATTTGGAAAAATGGCGGGTCAGCAGCAAACTGACTCGCCATTTTTTGATAATTTATCTGGTTGTTTCCCCAAACAGCACCTTCAGTTTTTTCATGCAGTGGAAAAATGCCGGGATCAGAAATGCATCCGCAAAGATCCACGCGAGGGGGCTGGCAAAGCAGGCCGGAAGAAATCCGAACACCGGAACCAGGCAGAATCCAACCAGGGATCTTGCTGCCATTTCGCAGACTCCGGCGAGGATCGCAAAGGTAGAAAAGCCCATTCCCTGGATGGTGAAACGGACAACGTTGACAAAGGTTAATGGAATGTAGAACATGCTGTTTCCAATCAGGAATGTGGCTACACGGCCAATGATCTCTGTCTGATCTGCGTCCATAAAGAGAAGGGCAATGTATCTGCCGCCAAAGAGCAGGACCACGAAGGCAATCAGGGAATAAATGATTCCAATCAGGCTTGCTGCCTTCAGGCCCTCTTTTACGCGGTTCAATTTCTTTGCACCAACGTTCTGACCAGCGTAGGTTGCCATGGTGCCGCCCAGCGCGTCAAACGGACAGCAGAAGAACATGCTGACTTTGCTCCCGGTTGAGACTGCAGCTACGGCCATGGAACCCAGAGAGTTTACCGCTGTCTGGAGCACAACACTTCCGATAGCGGTGATGGAATACTGAAGCCCCATCGGGATTCCCATGCCGCAGAGGGCACAAAGCATTCTGCCATCTGGCTGCCATTCCCCCTGTTTCATATGAAGAATCGGATAATGACGGATCATATAGATCAGGCAGAGCACGGCGGAGATTCCCTGAGAGATGACGGTGGCCAGTGCCGGTCCGCGGACTCCCATACCCAGCACAAGGATCGTGAAGAAATCCAGGGCAATGTTCATAAGGGAGGAAAGCAGCAGAAAGTAGACCGGAGTTTTGCTGTCGCCCAGGCTTCGGATAATGCCTGCAAGCATATTGTAAAGGTATGTGACAGGAATCCCCAGGAAAATCACAAAAATGTAATCATAAGCGCCATGAATGATGTCTTCCGGTGTGTTCATCCACTGCAAGATGCGCATACACAGGAAGCCAACAATGGTGGTCATGACTGCCGCAAACACTGCGGACAGCCATCCGGCGTTCGCTACAAACTTGCGCATGCCGTCATAATCTCCGGCACCGAATTTCTGGGCGACCGGAATTGCAAATCCGCTGCAGGCACCGGTGCAGAAGCCGATGATCATAAAGTTGATGGATCCCGTGGAGCCGACTGCCGCCAGTGCGGACACGCCCAGGCATTTGCCGACAATGATGGTATCCACCATGTTGTAAAACTGCTGAAAGAGGAATCCAAAAAGCATTGGAATCGCAAAACTTAAGATCAGTTTCATGGGAGATCCGACGGTCAGATCTTTTACTTCGTTTTTTTGCATGAGAGTCTCCTTGTATGTATCGTTTTGAAATCATAATGTAGTCAATGATGAAACCTGATGTATTATAAAACAGGCGAACGGAAATGTACATATGATAAAATACCGAAAATGAGATTGCATTTGTGGGAAGGGAACAGCTATAATAACTACATCATGATGAGAAAAGAAAGTGTGACATTATGTTTTTTATGATGGGAATTACAGACGGAAGAAAGCAGCTTGATTTTACGCAGATGGTTATTTGCGGTGTATGCGGAAAGTACGGGCGGTATCAGGTTTTCATGACTTATACGGTACTGTCATTGTTTTTTATCCCATGCTTCAAATGGAACCGGCATTATTACGTGCAGATGAGCTGCTGCAATACGCTGTACGAGCTGGATCCGGAAATGGGAAAGGCCATTGCGCGCGGGGAGCAGGTGGAGATTTTGCCGCAGCATCTGACGCTGGTGAATCAGGGAAGCCGTGGATACGGATACCGGCGCTGCAGCTACTGCGGGTATGAGACAGCAGAAGATTTTGAGTTTTGTCCGAAGTGTGGCAATCGGTTTTCACGTGATTGACAGGGGGGATGGGGGTTGAACAGCGGCCGTAAAGCAAAACTATATAAAATAATCCTGGTGCTCTGCAATGTTTTTCTGATCACGGCTGCTGTCGCGGGCTCCGTGATCTACGCAAACAATGTACGCGCTTCCCAGGTAGAAACAAAGGCGCTGGATTTTATCTCGACGGTGGAATCCATGAAGTCCGTTTCCCAGAATTATCTGGACAGTGAACGCGGATATGTGGAAAACTGGGCGGCGTATATCAATGAACAGCAGATGACATTGCCGGAGGCGCTGGAGTTTCTGAGAAACATCAACACAAATCCGGCGCGGTTCATCCACATCGTGGATATGGACACCTTTGATGCCTGGACGGCCAGTTATCCGCCAGGAAAAGAACAGATTGATACTTATCATCAGTATCAGGGCGAGCTGACGGAGTGGGAGCAGGCCGTGGCGGATTCCATGATGGAAGCTTACAATGGAACTGCGTCCCAGTTTCAGATGGTTGGCCGGTATCAGCTGGAGGAGACGCTTGCTCCGGCAGTCAGTGTTGGTATCAGAATCACGTTAAAGAGCGGGAACGGAACGAAGGATTATCTGATGCTGCGGGCTATTCCGGCAGAGGTGTTAAAAAAAACCTGGGTGTTTCCGGCAGAGTATCAGTCTGCTGAGGTTGGTATTATGACGAAGCGGGGAGATTATGTGATCCAGTCTTCCACCATGAAGTCCCTCTCGTTTCCGGAATACATCCGCGGAGTTTCTTCAAAAAAAGGATGGAACGCTTGCAGGGCGCTGTGTGGATCTGTCAGGGGAAGATGTGGATCTTAGCGCGATAGACAGCCGGATGCTGGGAGATTCCTGCATAGACGGGCATCAGCTTTCGGTTCCCATGGGTCAGAATATTTACGGACTGGTGGTAGATACCACGCTTCTGGAGAAAGAAGGATTATCTGTTCCACAGAACCGGTCAGAGTTTGAGGCGGTTCTTGCGGCACTGAAAGCGAAGGGTTATACGCCGGTTCAGGGGCCAGCGGATAAGATCTACGCGGATCTGACGGCGGGCATGGTATTTTCCAGCCTCTGCGAGGGACAGCCCGTGTACGAGGCACTGAAGGCAGGGGATGAGGAAGCTGCCGGGGCGGCGCTTTCTCCTGCTGTTGAGCTGGTGGACGAACTGGTTGCAAAAGGGTATACGGATGCCGCAGTCAATGTGGAATATCCGGAGGACAATTATGATCAGGCAATCCTGCGTTTCTTTGAGGGAGATGTGCCATTCTGGATGTGCAACACGGAGAAGGTCAGCGGCATGAAAAAGCGTGAGTCCAAATCTGAGGCATTCCAGAAAGCGCCATTTTCCTATGCGTTCATCTATCCGCCGCTTGGGGAGGACGGAGCATACTGTTATCAGGAACCCTGGTTTGGCTTTGCGGCCAGCGCATCGGGGCCTCACACAGATTACGCGGTGGAGTTCCTTCGTTTCCTCGCTACAGAAAAGGAAATCAATCAGATGGCGTCGGTAAAGGGAATCCCGTCTGTAGCTGTAAAAAGTGAGGTGCCGGAAATTTACCGGAATGTGATTAATGAAGATGTGGCAAAAACGAGCATCATCAACCAGGGCGAAGTGACGCCGGATATGGTGGAAGCGTGGTACAGCGGCATTGCGAAGTATGCCGCGGGCGGTTACGCCTCGGCGCAGGAGCTGCTGGAGGAGTTTCTGGGTGTGTGCGCACGGGAGATGGATTGTAAATAGACAAAAGATGAAGCGCAAATGAAACGTAAAATTTTACGTTTCATTTGCGCTTCATTTGTGATATGATAAAGAAAAACGAACAGGGTGATTATTGTGAAAGAAAAAAAGAATCTGGAATTTAAATCTACAATTACAAACACATTTTTAAAAACAGTCAGTGCGTACAGTAATTTTGGAGATGGCGAAATCTGGTTTGGAATAAATGATGATGGATCTGTATGTGGTATTGAACATCCAGAAACGGTGTGTATCGATATAGAAAATCGAATCAATGACAGTATTTCGCCCAAACCAAAATTTGAAATGAGAGTTGATACCTCAAAGAATATAATTTGTCTTACTGTTCGGGAAGGAGCATATAAACCGTATTTATATAAAGGTAAAGCGTATAGAAGAAGTGATACCGCATCCGTTGAAGTAGATCAGGCTGAATTAAAAAGTCTGGTTTTGGAGGGCAGTAATCTATATTTTGAGGAATTGCCATCGGAAAAACAGACTTTGAGATTTGAAGAATTGAGCAAAAAATTGATAGAAAAGCTGGAAATTCAGGTGGTTTCAGAAGATGTGCTGCGTACACTTGGCTTTTTTACAAAGAACAGGGAATACAATAATGCGGCGGCATTGCTTTCGGATGAGAATAGATTTTATGGAATTGATATGGCGCGTTTCGGAAGTTCTATTAATGAAATTATGGACAGGGAAACATTTTCGCATATGTCGATACTGAAACAATATGATGCAGCTGTTAATATGATAAAACGGTATTATCAGTATGAAGAAATAAACGAGATAGAACGAAAAAAAGTAGACCTGATTCCGGAAACGGCTTATCGTGAAGCAATTGCAAATGCTTTGGTTCATCGGGACTGGAGTATTCCAGCTCATATTCGTATTCTCATGTTTAAAGACAGAATTGAGATTAAATCACCAGGTGGACTGCCGAAAGGAATTACAGCGGACGAGTATTTAAATGGAGAGATTTCCTGTTTGAGAAATCCAATTTTAGGAAATTTGTTTTTCAGACTGCAGTATATAGAGATGTTTGGGACAGGTATCCGGCGTATTCAGTATTCGTACAGAAATGCATTGATAAAACCGAAGTTTGAAGTTACAGATAATGTAATCAGTGTGGTATTGCCTGTACTCAACAGCCAGTATCAGGTAACGAGTGATGAACGAAAAATTATAAATGAACTGGGGCAGGGTGGTCAATTGTCCAGCAGTGAAATTGCAAAACGTACAGGTATGAAAAAATCAAAAACATTGCGATTAATTGAACATTTGAAAGAAAAGGGTTATGTTCGGGTAACTGGAAATGGACGAGGAACAAAATATACACTATAACAAGGATGGAAAGTGAGTGGTTGTATGAATAAGGTGGAACATACTGGCAGTCAGCTGGAACTCACCAGTCTGATGACGGAATACGAGAATCAGTTTGACCGCAGCAATAAGTTGGACAACAAGGTATATATCACTATTACATTCTGCGGTTTCCTGTTTGTGTTTATCACGGGGCTGTTTAATGGCATTTCCAAGCTTGGGAAGCCTGGGAATGGGCTGCAGATGTTTGTGTCGGCGCTGTATATTTTAAGCTGCATCGCGGTGATGGGAGCTTACGCTTATGTGCTGGTGTTTTTCATGCGGCTTCTGCAGCCGGAGCAGATTTCCCGGATGGACCCGGAGATTATGCAGAAAGAGCATTTCGAAGAGATGGAGGAGGAAGCGGCAAGACTGCGCCTTATTGAACTGTACCGGGAGACGGTGAATGGAAATCTGGAAAAGCTGCATCACCGGTGCGATGAGTTCGTGAAGGGGTTAAAATTCATTGTGCCGACGGTGCTGCTGGCCTTTGCGTGCTACGCGCTGCAGATCGTGCAGCAGATTCTGTAAATGCCGGAGACAGGATTACAGCGTATGGCTGAGTCGGCAAAACAGCTCATGAACTTCTGTTTTTTGAGTGGTTTCCCGACAGGCCAGATAAAATTTTTTTGTAGATGGCAGCGTGAGCATCTGATAATCCGGTTTTTTGCAGGCGCGGCACCAGGCATGGGTGAGATATACCCCTTCATCCTGTGCAGTCAGGTCCAGGATTGTGGATAAATTGGCTGCAAAACGGATTTTTGGTGCAAAACCGAGGTCCTGGAAAAGCGGGTAGAGGTTCTGGCTGCTTTTCAGGGCGGCATCGGCTTCGGAAACGAGGAAGGTGTCATTTCGAAAGTCGGAAATATCCGGGGCTTCGGGGCGGGTTGATGCGTAAAGCAGAACCTGTGGAACCTCGAAAAATGGGTGCCCGGACAGTGGCTGGCCCGCTTCATCCGGGCGTGTGCCAGTCAGAATCAGGTCAATTTTTCCATCGGTTAGCAGGTTTGTGAGTTCTGCTTCCGGGTAACACGAAAATTCCAGCCGGACCGGTGTTCTCATGGCAGCAGCGGCATTCTGGATTTTATCACGGAAATAAGACGGATCCACATCCTCCGGATATGCAATCCGGATGGTAGGTTTTCCGTCTTTTTTCGGTTCTTCCAGCCGGTTTTTTAAAAGGTCTAGCTGAAAGCGGCACTGCTGAAAGTAGGCGTGATAAGCCTGGCCTGCTTCAGTCAGCGAGAGGGTACGACCAGAGCGGGTAAACAAGCTGCAGCCCAGCTCTGCCTCCAGCTGCCGGATCTGTTTACTGATGGCAGGCTGGCTGACAGAAAGTGCCTGGGCAGCCTCGGTAAAGCTGCCATATTTAACAATGGTAAGAAAATACTGTATTTCCAGACTGTTCATAAAGTCCTCCAGGGTTATTTTTGATGATCCTTATTTGAAAGCGGATTCCATATAGCTTCGGATCATTTCCTCCGATCCGCTCACGGTTCCCTGGATCATCTCGGATTTGCCGCCGCCTTTGCCTCCCAGCGTTTCATGAAAGCCTTTGGAAAATGCTTTTAAATCCACGGATTCGCTGCCAAGGATATAGCGGTATCCATCGGCAGCGTTTCCAAGAAAGATTCCGCAGATGCCGTGGCATTTGCCCTTTCCTTCGTCAACGAAGCGGCGGGCTACATTCTTATCCACATCTTCTTCGAAAAGAAAATAGTTTTCCACATCCCCGGACAGGTTGTCCAGAATTCGTTCCATTGTGTGGCTCTGGACGCGGACAAGTTTTTCTTTCCACATGCGAGCCTCGTCCTGAAGACGGTGTACGGCCAGAGCACTTTCTTCTGGCTTAGCGGAGAGCAGGCGGGAGATTTCCCGGACATTATCTTCCTTCATCCGGTAATCTTTCAGGGCGCGGAAGCCGCATACCATGGTCACACGGGTGCCGCCCTTGTATTTCACGGCATCGATCAGGCGGATGATACCCACTTCACCGGTCAGTTTTACATGGGGAGCGCAGCAGGCGCAGACATCGTATCCCGGAATTTCCACAATGCGAACCTGACCGGTCAGTTCTTTTTTGCTGCGGTAATCCAGCTGGTCCAGTTCTTCTTTGGATGGATAGGTTACCACGATCGGAAGGTTCTTCACAACTGCTTCATTGGCCTCATATTCCACCTGCTGAAGCTGCTCTGGTGTAAATGTGCCGTTGAAATCCATGGTTACCAGTTCCTGGCCCAGATGGAAGCCGACATTATCATATCCGAAGGTGCGGTGCACGATGCCGGAAACGATATGCTCGCCGGTGTGCTGTTGCATTTTGGAGAAACGCTCTTCATAGTTGATCGCGCCATCCACTTCTGTGTCGGGCTGAAGTTCTCCATCGGTGTAGTGGATGATCAGGTCACCTTTTTCCTGGACATCCAGCACCTTCATGCCGCCCAGAACGCCGGTGTCGGCATACTGGCCGCCGCCCTCCGGGAAGAATACGGTCTGGTCGAGAACTACTTCATAGCACTGTTTTTTCTCATTCCATGTACAGGACAGTACCGTTGCGTGACAGCTGTCCTGATGGCTGTCTGCATAATATAATTTTTTCGTCATTTGTTCTCCTCCGTTTTTAACACAAACTGGTTTTTCCAGAAATCCAGAAGTCCCTCTTTTTTCATTTTGCCAAGTTCCGCCGACAGTGCGCTCCGGTCCACCTCCAGATAATCCGCCAGCTGCTGCCGGTTAAATGGAATGGAAAAATTTACGCTGCCCTGTCTGGCGGCCTGGGCTGAAAAGTAGGAAAGCAGCCGTCCTCGGATGGACTTGGGTGATGTATGCATGATCCGCTCGGAAAGGCCAAGATTCTTGCGGGCGGATGCCAGAAGCAGGTTCTGGATCAGCATGCTGTGGTGGGTGCAGGTGGTCCGGCAGGTGGTCAGCACCCGGCCAATGTCCAGAAACAGGATGCTGGTGTCCTCGTCAGCTACCACATTCACCATGAGCGGTTCTTCGGGGACGCAGGCATAGGTTTCCGCAAAGATCTGTCCTGCTCCGGCATGGCCAAAAATGCTGCGGTTTCCCAACAGGTCATCCCGCTCAATGGTCACACTGCCTGACAGTACAAGACCCAGATCCTTCACCAGATCTCCCATATATAAGACGATCTCGCCTTTGCGGTAATGTTTTTCTCTTGCGTAAAAGCATTTCATCATTTCTTTTACCTTATCCGGTTCGCTGCCCTGAAACAGTGCCGTCCGGGAGAGAAACTGATAATCCATAATTCTGCCTTTCTTAAAACGTTGTTAAAACAACATATTTATCAGATTCATTATAGTATAATCTGCCTGTACAATCAAGGAACCACGAAAAAGAACATTCACATATTCATTTTTATCAGGAGGACGAGTTTTATGATTCGAAGAGTGATTCACATTGATCAGGAAAAATGCAACGGCTGCGGCATCTGTGCCAATGCCTGCCATGAGGGAGCCATCGGCATCGTAGACGGAAAAGCGCAGCTTCTGCGGGATGATTACTGCGACGGCCTGGGCGACTGTTTGCCAACCTGTCCGACCGGGGCTATCACCTTTGTGGAGCGTGAGGCAGCGGCTTATGATGAGGCGGCGGTAAAGGCACACATGGAGCGCAGAAAGCAGGAGGCTGGTCAGACTGCCGGTCACAGTGCAGATCAGCATAGCAGTGCAGTGAAGGAAACTCCGGTATTTACTGGCTGTCCGGGAAGCCGTGCCCGCCAGATCGTCCATGAAGAGACACCAGTTTTTACCGGCTGCCCGGGAAGCCGCTCCCAGCAGATCAGCCATGAGGAAACTGACGCAGCGCAGAATGAAGCACCGGCCGCTTTGTTCCATTTACAGTCCCAGCTGACTAACTGGCCCGTACAGATCAAGCTGGCTCCGGTCCGCGCACCGTACTTTAACAAGGCACGCCTGCTCATTGCCGCAGACTGCACTGCTTACGCCTACGCAAACTTTCATCAGGAATTCCTGAAAGGCAAAGTGGCCCTGATCGGCTGCCCGAAGTTAGATGATGTGGACTACAGCGAAAAACTCGCTGAGATCATTAAGGAGAACGATATTCAGAGCGTGACCATTGTCCGCATGGAGGTTCCGTGCTGTGGCGGACTGCAGCATGCAGCTATGACTGCGATTCAGAACAGCGGTAAATTCATTCCGTGGCAGGTTGTGACCATTTCCATTGACGGAAAGATTCTGAATCAGGCGTTCTAATGAAAGCTTTTGGTTAGTCATCCCGGCGGCTTCTCCTTGCAAACTGTCTGGCACGATGATAGAATGAAGGCAGGTGCCGCAGGACGGTACCCGCAAATGACTGCCCGTACAATCTGGAAGTAGTGTAACGGTTCAGTCATAGGATCAGTAACAGACAAACGGAGGAAAAAACTATGAGATTACGCCACATCCGGGGCGCAGAGGAAGCCATTGAGACCAGTCCTTTCGTCATTCAGAAGCCGAAAGAACACCGCGGTCATTTCTGCGAGCTGTTTGGCAATACAAACCCGATTCAGATCGAGGTCGGAATGGGAAAGGGAAAGTTTATTATGGAGCTGGCCCAGAAATATCCGGAGACGAATTTCATCGGCATTGAGCGTTACTCCAGCGTGCTGCTGCGGGCGCTTCAGAAGCGGGAAGAGCTTGAGATTTCCAATATATATTTCATGTGTGTGGACGCGAAAGAGCTGGGCGAGATCTTTGCGCCGGGCGAGGTGGAGAAGATTTACTTAAACTTCTCTGATCCGTGGCCAAAAGACCGCCATGCAAAGCGCCGCCTGACTTCACCGGATTTCATGAAGGTGTATGACCAGGTACTGGCGAAGGACGGACGCGTGGAATTTAAGACGGATAATCAGGATCTGTTTACTTACTCTCTGGAGGCAATTCCGGAGGCAGGCTGGAACATTGAAGCGTTTACCCGTGATCTGCACCACAGCGATATGGCTGAGGGCAACGTCATGACCGAGTATGAAACCAAATTTTCCGCCATGGGAAATCCCATCTGCAAACTCATCGCAAGCCGTTAGATGCGTGAAAACGGTTCATCTGCATATACTACCGGTAAGAAAACGGATCTGGTGATGTATATGACACTGAAACAAAAAATTGTCCGATGCCTGCGCTGTGCTACCTGCGACAAGGAATCCTTAAACCGCCGCCTTTTAAAGTGGTGCAAATGCTTTAAAGAAGTGGAAAAGGAACTGAACCGCTGTAAAAAATGCTGACAGCGCGATTCTGAAGCGGTGGTCTGGCGGAAAGATTCCCGTACGCAGAAGGCCGGGGCAGGCTGGAAGAAAAGGAGAATTGTAACTTATGGAAAAGAAATTTACATCTGAGAACTTTGAAGCTGAGGTATTAAAATCTGAAAAGCCGGTACTGGTAGATTTCTACGCAGACTGGTGCGGACCGTGCAAGATGATGGCTCCGGCTGTTGAGGAGCTGGCAAATGAGCAGGATGATGTGATTGTTGGTAAACTGAACGTAGATTTTGCTCCGGAGCTTGCCCGTGCATATAAGGTTATGTCTATTCCAACTCTGATCCTGTTTAAGAACGGAGAAGCAGTGGAAAAACGCATTGGTGTTCAGAGTAAAGCAGAGCTGGAAGCCCTGATCAAGTAATTTCAATTTGCGCAAAACCCGCATAAAATAAGGATTTTCTCCCCATCAAAAGTCAGCTGAAAAAAAACTTGAAAAAAATTAAAAAAAAGTGTTGACTTTTGATGGGACATGCGATAGAATAATGACCGTGCCGCTGATACAGCAACACACAAGCGGGACAGAAAAAATTAAATAAGCGCCTTTAGCTCAGTTGGTAGAGCAGTAGACTCTTAATCTATTTGTCCAGGGTTCGAGTCCCTGAAGGCGCACTGTAAAGGCACTGATTTTGCAGACAGAGAGCTGCGGGGTCGGTGTTTTTTGTTATATAGATTTATTTTATACGAAACGAATTTCAGAAAGGACCCCATTACGATGAAAATCCTTCACAACCTGCTGGGAATCCTGTGCGGCTTTGCGCTGATGATCATTCTGCTTATCACTTCGATTGAAGCTGTCACCTACTGGACTCCGGGCTATTACGAAAAAGAATATGCGAAATACGGTGTTTTAAACGATGTTCACATGGAAATGAGTGATCTGCTTGATGTAACGGACGAGATGATGGCTTATCTGCGTGGCAACCGGAAAGATCTTCATGTTCCGACCATTGTGAATGGGCAGCCAAGAGAGTTCTTCAATGACCGGGAAATTGCCCATATGGAGGATGTAAGGGGATTGTTTCTGGGAGGACTTGCCCTGCGACGCATCAGTATTGGGCTGATCGTGATTTGTGTGGCGTTGCTGCTGGTTCTGAAAGCAGATATCCGCCGGGTGCTGCCGAAGATGATCTGCGCGGGGGCGGCGCTGTTTTTTGCGGTGCTGGCAGTACTGGCGGGCATCATAGCCACAGACTTCAATAAATATTTTATCATTTTCCATCATATCTTCTTCAACAATGACTTATGGATGTTGAATCCGGACACAGATCTTCTGATCAACATTGTTCCGGAACCATTCTTTATGGATACAGCCGCGCGCATTGCCGCAACTTACGGCGTATCGGTTCTCGCAGTATTTGCAATTTGTCTCATTATCCTGTATTATAAGACGAGCGCAAGAGAGCCAAAAACGTGCTTGCACGGTTGTGGCGAACGGCGAGGAGATCGAGTGACGCAGTCACGAGAAAAAAAATAAATTGATGCCGGATCCGGGAGCTCACAAAGCCCCGGCCCGGCTTTTTCAGGAGATATAGAAATGAAACGAATTCTGACCCTGCTTTTGTGTATTGTACTGATCACAGGCACACAGGCCACCCTGGCATATGCGGCCCCGGAATGGCCGTCCAATGTCTCGGTGGAAGCAGAGGGGGCTGTCCTGATGGACGCCCGCTCCGGCGCTGTGATCTATGGAAAAAATCTGCATTCCGTTTACTATCCGGCCAGCATTACCAAGATCCTGACGGCGCTCATTGTCATTGAGCACTGCAACCTGGATGATATTGTTACCTTTTCTCACGATGCCATCTACAACGTGGAGCAGGGAAGCAGCAGCGCAGGGTTAGATGTGGGAGATAAGATGACCGTGCGGGACTGCCTGTATGCCATGCTGTTAAAGTCAGCCAATGAGGTGGCGAATGCCCTGGCGGAGCATACGGCTGGCTCTGTGCAGAACTTTGCGGTGCTGATGAATGCGAAGGCGAAGGAACTGGGCTGTCAGGAGAGCCATTTCAACAATCCCAGCGGTTTAAATGACCCACAGCACTATACCTCGGCTTACGATATGGCCCTGATCGCGCAGGCAGCCTTTCAGAATGAGACCTTTGTAACCATTGATTCCAGTTTGTACTATGATCTTCCACCGACCAGACATAATCCGGACGGTTTCCGGGTGTATCCAGGCCACCGGATGTTAAAAAAGAATGCGCCGCAGTATTATCCCGGAGTTATTGGCGGCAAGACCGGTTATACCATGCTGGCAGGCAACACGCTGGTGACCTGTGCGGAGAAAAACGGCATGAAGCTGATCACGGTCATCTTAAACGGACATCAGACTCACTACAGTGATACGAAGGCGCTTCTGGATTTTGGATTTTCCAATTTCCAGTCGGTGAATATTGCGGAGGCGGATGGCACATATTCCTCGGTTTCCAACGACATGACCATTGCCGGACTCCCGGCTGCGGATCTTTCGGTACTGCATATGCAAAAGGACTGTTATGTGACACTGCCGAAGACAGCGGACATTTCCGATGCCCAGTCTGCCATCAGTTATGAACTGCCGGAATCCGCGCCGCCGGCGGCGGTGGCACGCATCACCTACCAGTATAATGACCGGCAGATTGGTGCCAGCTATCTATTGCACAAGGTGGCAGGTGAGGATTCGGATGCTGCGGTGAGTGCACAGGCAGAAAATGTGGAAGTGGCAGCTGCTTCTGATGAAATGTCAGGCGCGAAGGTCCAGACTGCTTCCATAGAATCTGGCGGTTCTGCACAGGATTCCGGTGCGGAGTATGGCTCAGATGCAGCTCAGTCCGGCGCGTTGGATGGAGAATCTTCTTTCAATCAGGATCCTTTGGCCCTGGCTCAGACGGATCCGCTGACATCTTCGGAAAGCGCGGAAAAGAAAACACTTTCCAGTGCCCGCAGGCCCGGGATTCATTTAAACATCCCGCCGGCGTTCTGGATCATTATAGGTGTCGCGGCGGTAGCGGCTATCATCGGTTCTGGGCTTCTTACGGCGAAATACCGCATTGAAAAGCGGGAAGAGGAAGAACGTTCCGAGCGATATGAGCGGCGCAGACAGCGCCTGCAGGATATTGGCATGACTACATCCGAGTTTGATATGATGCTTCAGCAGAAGCGTTCTGATTCCGCCCTGAAACAGACCAAACCGCATAAGCGGCCCAAAAAACACAAATCATTTTTAGACAATAAGAACTTCCGTGACCACGAGTGATGGGCACGGAAGTTTTTTGTGTTTTTCGAAAACAACTTTCCACTTTCAGGATAAATTGCTATAATAAATGCAGTAGCATGACAATTTAAAACATGTGTGAAAAAGGAGGAAGAAAAGAGCATGACAAAGAAAAGAAGCTCAAAACTGCTTAGCTGGCTGCTCACTCTGGCCATGGTGCTGAGTCTGGCTGCCGGAATGTCGATCACGGCGTTCGCGCAGGACAACGACATTATTGTGCTTTACACAAATGATGTTCACTGTGGCGTAGACGACAACATTGGCTATGCAGGTCTTGCGCTCTACAAGAAGCAGATGCAGCAGCAGACCCCGTATGTGATTCTGGCAGATGCCGGCGACGCAATTCAGGGAGCGCCGATCGGCACGTTGTCAGAGGGCGGCTATCTGGTCGATATCATGAACCAGGTCGGCTATGATTTCGCGATTCCGGGCAACCACGAGTTTGATTACGGAATGAACCGTTTTCTGGAGCTTGCGGGCAAGCTGGACTGCGGATATTATTCCAGTAACTTTGTGGATCTGAGAACAGGAAATACCGTATTTGCTCCTTATAAAATGTTCACATTCGGTGATGTGAAGGTTGCGCTTGTGGGAGCAAGCACGCCGGAGAGCTTCACGAAATCGACACCATCCTATTTCCAGAATGAAAATGGAACCTATGTGTATGGATTCTGCGAGGATGAGAGCGGCGAGAGCCTGTACGCAAAGATTCAGTCTTCCGTTGACGCAGCGAGAAATGACGGGGCAGCTTACGTGATTCTTGTGGGCCATCTTGGTGAAAATGGAACAACAGAGCGCTGGTCATCCGATGCGGTGATCGCGCACACAAACGGAATTGACGCAGTCATTGATGGTCATTCTCATGAGACGGTTCCGAACAAGACCATTGCGAATAAGGATGGAAAGCAGATTCCCCTGACCCAGACCGGAACAAAGCTCAAAAATATCGGAAAGCTGACAATTAAGGCGGACGGCACGATCACAACAGAGCTTGTGGACAAGGTTCCCGCAAAGGACACCACATCTTCGTATTCTGTAAAAACAGGTGACAGCCTGAGCAGGATTGCGAAAAGCCAGCTTGGCTCAGCATCCCGCTGGAAAGAAATCTACGATGCAAACCGCGATAAGATCCGCAACAAGAATCTGCTTTATGCAGGCATGAAGCTGACGATTCCGGGAAGCGTGCGTGTAACGGAAGATGGAAAAGCAGTAGATGCACAGACGGATTCCTATATTAAGTCCATTCAGGCTATTTACCAGGAAAGCCTGAAGACTGTGCTTGGCCATACCGATGTGGATCTGACGGATAAGAATCTGGAGACCGGAGAGCGTGCAGTCCGTAATGCAGAGACAAACCTTGGAGATCTGACTGCGGATGCTTATCGTTATGAGCTTGGAGCAGAGATTGGCCTGAGTAACGGCGGCGGAATCCGCAGCTTTATAGCAGCCGGAAATATCACGTATGAAAATACACTTGCAGTGTTCCCGTACGGAAATATGGCCTGTCTGATTGAAGTTACCGGGCAGCAGCTGAAAGATGCCTTAGAGATGGCATCAAAGAATTATCCGCAGGAGAGCGGCGGCTTTTTACAGGTATCTGGCGTGACATACACGATTGACAGCACCGTTTTGTCCAGTGTAAAACTGGATGACAAGGGGAATTTCCTTGGGGTATCCGGTGCGTATCGTGTAACAGACATCCAGGTAAATGGACAACCACTTGATCTGAACCGGACCTATACGCTGGCTTCCCACAACTATATGCTCAAGTCTGCGGGCGACGGCATGACCATGTTTAAAGATGCAACGATTCTGAAGGATGAGGTAATGACCGATGTGGATGTGTTGTCTGACTACATCAATACGCATCTGGGCGGAAATGTAGGCGCAGAGTATGCGAACCCGGCAGGCCAGGGGCGTATTGTCATCAAGTAGAAGTTAGAAAATCAGGCTGCATGATTTAGAATAAAAAAGACGTGTGAAACATGATGGTTCATCTTTCACACGTCTTTTTATATTCCGGAAGAATTTGATTTTCGTCTGCGGCGGCCGGAAGCGGAATACCCCGTGCCTGAAGGTGCTGCGCTGGAAGAAGCACTGGCGGCTTTTTTGCCAGCCTGTTTTTGTTTACGTTTCATGCGGTTGCGTTCCGCACGTTTTTTGCGGACATCCTCTTTTCGCTGGATGATGGACTGGGCACCTTCTTCATCGGTCAGCTTCAGGGTCTTGACTACAAATACAGATTCATCCTCTACTTTTTTCATGCGGATCTTTCCCTTTAAGTAGCCGTGATCCGGGCAGCAGGCCAGGGCGAAGTAGGTTTTCTGGTTCGGTGTGAACCAGCGGATCTTTTTGCGGAGCATACGGCCGCAGCGGTAGCACATCATCTCAGTAACGCCCTTATCTGCCATGGCATCTTCCTTGGAGTCAAAGATGCGGGAGACATACTTGGAATATCCGGGGAAGGTCATGCGGATTTCTTCTTTTTTGTCGGATGGAAGCCGGTAATAGTCCACCGACCAGAACGGCAGGATAGCATCCGGTCCAGGGGTTTGTCCCAGCATAGTGAGGAGTTTTCCGGTGTAGTAAGCGTCATCTAAGGCGCGGTGGAAAGGACGTTCTTCCATGAGATTTTGTTCTTCTACGGCAGAGTCAAGGGAGATTCTTGCGTTCTCACGGCAGAAAAGGCCGTAGAGCTTCTGCACATCGTAGTAGAGAAGCGGTTTGGAAAAAGGATTCTCCATGTGGTAGTAATCCATGTTCCGCTGCAGTTCTAAGAGATCCATGTTGCCCCAGGTGCAAAACACGGCATCCTCGCCGCACCAGGCAAGAAATTCGGTTGCGGCATTCGGGAAAAGTTCCCCGCTGTTTCGCAGTTCCTTCATATTCATATGGGTCACCTCGGAGATGGCATGGTGCATCTGGGTGTACACCTGCGGACGGACGAGGCGGTGAAACTCACCGGTCATCTGAAAGTTTTCATTCAGCTTTACCGCGCCGATCTCAATAATTTCAAAGGGAAAATGCGGAACGGAGCGCTCTTTTCCATTGGCACTCTGATTCCATTCTAGATCAAATACAATGTAGTTCTTCATAATGGAAATATTATAGCATATGGAGCGCAGTTTGCCTAGGGTCGAGAAAAGTCACCTTACAGTTTCCTTACAATATGAAAAAACATGCTTTTTTGCGTGCGCAATTTGGAAGATTATAGTATAATTGTAGAAGAAAAATGGTTGCTGTCTGCACGGCACAGGAACGATAACAAAAAAGTGATACAAAGGAGGATCTTTATGGCATTGGGTGGAAACAGCAGCTGGGATAAGATCCAGCAGGGAGTAAAGGATACCGAGCGGCTGATCGTTCAGAGAGAATACAATGCGTCTATGATCAAGGCGCGGCAGACTCTGGAATTTATGGTGAAGAACCTGGCAGATCAGGCCGGTATCATGGATGAAAGCGATTTAAAGGGTATGATTGATATGCTCTATGAAAACCGGTGGATATCCAAAGCCACCTGTGAGCACTACCATAAGATCCGCATGATTGGCAACAAAGCGGCTCATGAGGGAGATGCGAACGCATACAGCGCAAATCAGGCATATCATATGCTCTCTCAGGAGGTTTATACCTTTGCGGATGATTACCGCAATGTCAAAAAGGGAAGGAAGCCGCTGACGAGACCGGCGGTACAGGGCAACAGCCAGAACCGCGCCGGTGGAAACCGCGCGGGCGGCAGCTACGGTGGAAATCGTGGCAGCAGTTCTGCGGCAGCCAGGAGCCGGAAACGCGCCGGCAGCCAGAGTTCCTCCTTTTCGTTATATACTCTGTTAAAACTTCTGGTCCCGGTGCTCTGTATTGTACTGCTGATCCTGGTGGTCAAGCTTGCGAAACCGGAAAGCGGGACAAAAGAGACCGAAGGTCCGACTGCGGTGGAGACCATGGAGTCTACAGAAGCGGCACAGGAAGAAACAGAAAGCAGTGGTCCGGTATACCGCACCACAGATGTACTGAATGTGCGGCCAGAGCCGAGTACCTCTTCTGAGCGCATCGGCCAGCTGAACGCGGGCGTAACCGTCGAATATGTACGTGCCCACGATGATGACTGGGCCGTGATTCTCTACAATGGCCAGGAGGCCTATGTGGCCAGTCAGTATCTGACAACCGAATAACAATTTAAATCCTATTCATGAAAGGTCCGAAGCAGGCCGGGGTGGTATCCCGCTGCGCAAAATAGAAGTGCTGTGTTCGGACGATGTGGCTGACAGCCGTTTGCGGATAGTCGGACAAGATGTCCGCCTCCCGAAAACGTCAGTCGCCACATAGCCGGCCACAATACCCATATTTTGCGCAGCGGTATGCCGGGATTACCGGCTTCGGACCTTTCGTGAATATTCTTAAATTTTCTATATGTGTGTAAGTGCATTTCGTCATTGTGACAAAAAAAGATCGTTAAAAAATTATTATTCTTTCATTTTTGACCATGACTTTTAGTGGTCAACGGGAGTATGATGTTAGCTGAAAGCTATATGCTGTATAATTTCATGCTTATGGTGGAATGGTTAAGGCATACGCTTACCAGATGGACAAGGAGGACAACAATGGATACCGTAATCAAACGGATATCGGAGATTGAGAAAGCGGCGGTGACAGTCATGGATGATGCTGCCGCGCGCAAGAAAGCCTTTGCTGCCGAAATGGAAGAAAAAACGAGGCAGTTTGATCAGACCGCAGATGAAGAGACTGAAAAAAAGGTGCAGAGTCTTCGCCAGGAGATGGAAAAACGGATGAACGCTGAATTGTCTGAACAGAAGGCGGAAGCGGAACGACAGCTTGCGCAGATGGAAAAGAATTATGAGCTTCATCACGAATCTTATGTGAAGAAGCTGTTTCAGGAACTGGTAAAGGAGTGATCGTATGGGGCTTTTGGCCTACAGCGGGATAACGACAAAAGTGCGGGCTATGGAGAGCCGCCTGCTGAAACCGGAGCAGTTTCGGGAACTGGCAGAGCAGGAAGATGTGCGGAGCGCGGCAGATTACCTGAAAGAACAGCCGGCTTACGCGGAAGTTTTTGATGGCCTGGATGATACAAAGCTGCATCGCGGATATATTGAGCAGATTCTTACCCAGTCGGAATACCGGGATTTTACCAGATTATACCTCTTCTCCAGTATGAAACAGCGAAAATTTCTGGACCTTTATTTTAAGCATTATGAAGTAGAAGTAATCAAAAAGCTTTTGCGGCACATGCTTGGAGGACGGGAGGGCCAGACGGATCTGTCCATGTTTCAGGGATTTTTTGAAAAGCATTCAGAGCTGGATCTGGAAACACTTTGCAGGGCAAAGAATTTTTCAGAGTTTACGGAGGCACTGGAAGGAACGGTTTATGGAAAACTGTTAAGTCAGATGCAGGAAAAGGGGCAGACGGGATTGTTTGACTGCGAACTGAAACTGGATCTCTTTTACTTCCAGTTGCTGTGGAAACTGCGGAATAAACTCTTAAGCAAGACGGAGCGGAAAATCCTGGATGATTGTTTTGGAAGCCGTCTGGATCTGTTAAATATCCAGTGGATCTGCCGGGCGCGAAGTTTTTACCGTTTGTCCCAGGCTGAAATTTATGCGTTGCTGATCCCGGTTCATTACCGGCTGCGGGCAGATAAGGTAAAGCTGCTGGTGGAGGCGGAGGATGACGCGAAATTTTTTGCGGTGTTAAGGGAGACGCCCTATGGAAAGCAGGAAGAGCTTCAGACCGGACAAATGCCGGATATTCAGCTTTTGTCGAATCAAATGTTAAACCGGATTTATGGCAGAACCGGGCACCGCTATCCGCATTCTCCGGCGGTACTGGATTCCTATCTGTACCGGAAAGAACTGGAGATGCGAAAGATCGTTACGGCGCTTGAGGGAATCCGGTATGGACTTCCGGCATCGGAAATCATGGGGCTGCTGGCAAAACAGTAGAAATGAAGCAGTGGTTTGACGCAGTGAGCGTTAAGCCATTGCAGACAGGAGGAGTTACTTGTGATAGAGAAAATGAAGTTTTTAAGTATCACAGGTCCGAAGGATGATATTGACCGGGTGGTGGAACGGTATCTCTCGAAGTATGAGATCCAGCTGGAAAACGCCCTGTCGGAGCTGAAAACGGTAGCGAATCTGCGGCCGTATCTGGAAATCAATCCTTATAAAGCGGAACTGCAGACGGCAGCAGCGCTGATGGGGGAGATTCAGGGAGCTGTGGATGTTCATGATGTACAGGAGGGCAAAGCCGCCGGAGCTTCGAAGCGGGTTGAAAGCCAGGAAATGTCGATACGGCAGGCCAACCAGACCGGGCTTTCTGTGGAGGATGCCGTGAACACCATCCACAGTCTGGATGAACAGATTAAAATTCTTCGGACAGAAAAAGACGCACTGGAAACGCAGGTGCATAGCATAGAGGAGTCTATGGATCGGGTAATCCCGTTTGCGGACCTGAACTATGACCTGAAAGACATCATGCATTTTCAGTACATCAAATTCCGGTTTGGCCGCATGACCCATGAATACTACAACAAGTTTATGGATTATGTGTATGATACCATTGATACGGTGGTTCATAAGTGTCAGGAGGATGCGGATTACGTCTGGCTGGTGTATTTTGTGCCGGAGCCGCTTAGCGACAAGATTGACGCAATCTACGCGTCCCTGCATTTTGAACGGTTTTTCCTTCCGGATGAATATGAAGGAACACCGGTGGAGGCCACCCATGAGCTGGAACACCAGCTTGCGGAGCTTTATGAAAAGATCCGGGATGTGGATGAAAAAATCGGCAGCGCGCTGGAGTCTCACGCAGAGGAATTGCGAGCGGCATACCGGAAGCTGGAGACCTACTCCGGAAACTTTGATGTGCGAAAGCTTGCGGCCTGCACAAAGGATAAGGATCACACCTTCTACATTCTCTGCGGCTGGATGAGTGAGACAGACGCAAAGGCCTTCCGTAAGGAGCTGGAGGAAGACCATGATACCTTCTGCTTTGTGGAGGAGGATCATGACAATATTATCAGCAGACCACCGACCAAGCTGAGGAATCCGGGGCTGTTCAGGCCCTTTGAAATGTTTATCCGCATGTATGGGCTTCCATCCTATGAGGAGATCGATCCGACCGTCATTCTGGGCCTGACCTACTCGTTTTTGTTCGGCTTCATGTTTGGTGACGCGGGACAGGGCCTGTGTCTGATGCTTGGCGGCTACCTGCTATACCGTGCAAAGAAGATGAACCTGGCAGCCATTATTTCCTGTTGCGGCTTCTTTTCCACGATATTTGGCTTCCTCTTCGGCAGCGTATTCGGTTTTGAGAATATCATCAAGCCGCTGTGGCTGCGTCCGAAGACTGCCATGACAAATCTTCCTTTTGTAGGAAACCTGAATACGGTATTTATCGTGGCGATCGCCATGGGCATGGGAATCGTTCTGATGACTATGGTGCTCAATGTCATCAACAGTCTGAGAAGCCATGACACGGAAAAAGCATTTTTTGATACCAACGGCATTGCAGGCATCGTATTTTACGGTGCGCTGGCTGTGACCATTATCCTGTATATGAGCGGTCATGTGCTTCCGGCTACCGCAGTTTTAGTGGTTATGTTTGTAATCCCGCTTCTGGTGATCTTCTTTAAGGAGCCGCTTACGGCCCTGGCTGAGAAGCATGCGAAGATCATGCCGGAGGAAAAGGGCATGTTCTTTGTGCAGGGTGTGTTTGAATTGTTTGAAGTATGCCTGAGCTATTTTTCCAACACGCTTTCCTTTGTCCGTGTGGGAGCTTTCGCAGTAAGCCACGCGGCCATGATGGAAGTGGTGCTGATGCTGGCCGGTGCTGAGGCGGGAACGCCTAACTGGCTGGTAGTAGTGCTTGGCAACCTGTTTGTGTGCGGCATGGAGGGGCTGATCGTGGGTATTCAGGTACTCCGTCTGGAGTATTATGAGCTGTTCAGCCGTTTCTACCGGGGTACCGGACGGGAATTTAAGCCATATGGAAAGCAGAATGGATGATAGACAGCAAAAGACAGATTTTAAAATAAAAAGGAGAATCCGATCATGACAGTATTAGCAAAAATCACACTGGCAGCAGCCTTACTTTTAAGCATTGCAGTTCCGTTTGGCGCATTTGCGGCAGGCGAGAAGACAAAGGGACGTTATAAAACAGCCATTGGCGTAAACGTATTCCTGTTTATGGCAACCATCGGCGTGGCAGCGGGACTCATGTTTACCGGTCATGCGTTTGCGGCAGAGGAGACCGCCAAGGCTGTGAACAGTGCGGCCGGATGGGGCTATCTGGCAGCAGCACTTTCCACCGGAATGAGCTGCCTGGGCGGCGGTATTGCCGTATCCGCAGCAGCATCCGCAGCGCTGGGAGCCATCAGTGAGGACGGCTCCATCCTTGGTAAATCCCTCATCTTCGTAGGTCTTGCCGAAGGTGTCTGCCTGTACGGACTGATCATTTCCTTTATGATCCTTGGTTCTCTGTAAACGATGAAGATGTATCTCATCAGTGACAACATCGACACCTGGACCGGCATGCGTCTGGCCGGTGTGGAAGGCGCGGTGGTGCACGGGAAAGAGGAACTGAAGGCGGAGCTTGATAAGGTTCTGGCCGACAAGACCATCGGAATCGTTCTGCTGACGGAAAAATTCGGGCGGGAGTTCCCGGAGCTGGTGAATGAGGTAAGGTTAAATCACCGGCAGCCGCTTTTTGTGGAGATTCCGGATCGTCATGGAACCGGCCGCAAGCCGGACTTTATCACGGCCTATGTAAATGAAGCAATCGGATTGAAATTGTAAAGGAAGGTGACCAACTTGACCACCGAGGAAAAATTACAGCATTTTCTGGATACCTGCATGGAGGATGCAAGAGTCCGCAGCGGGCGGATGCTGGATGAATATATGACTGCACTGGAAAAGACATTTGAGGAACATAAGGCAGATACCCGGAGACGGGAGAAGCTGCAGCTTTCGCAGGAAACAGAGAAGATCGAGCGCGAGATCAACAAGCAGCTGGCAGTGGGCCAGATCGACATCCGCCGGACTCTGGGCAGAAAACAGGAAGAGTTAAAGGATAAGCTGTTTGTGGAGCTTCGCGATATGCTGGCAAATTACCTGGAAACTCAGGATTACCAGAAGCTTTTAGAGCGTCAGGTGCAGCATGCCGTTGAATTTGCCGGAACGGACCAGGTGATCATTTACCTGGATCCGGTGGATGAGGATAAATGTAACCGTCTTGCCCTTCACAACGGGAATGCGGAGCTTCGCATCAGTGAATATTCGTTTACCGGGGGCACGCGCGCGGTGATTCCTGCGCGCCACATCCTTATTGATAATTCGTTCCAGACCAAGCTGGAGGAAGCCAGGGAGAAGTTCCACTTCGACCTGAGCCTGACAGAAGGAGGAAACGGCCATGTCTAAGACGGGGGTGATCCGTGGGATTAACGGCCCTATCGTCCATGTAAAAGGCGATCCGGGCTTTACCATGAATGAGATGGTCTATGTAGGCCATGATAATCTGGTGGGTGAGGTCATTGGCTTAAAGGCCGGGGACACCATCATCCAGGTATATGAGGAGACGGCCGGAATACGGCCGGGCGAGCTTGTGACGGGAACCGGAGCACCGGTATCCGTTACCCTGGCCCCTGGCATTCTGACCAATATTTTTGATGGTATCGAGCGGCCGTTGAGCGAGATCGCAAAGACCGGCGGTGCCTACATCAGCCGCGGTGTGAATGTCAGTGCCCTGGATACGGAAAAGAAATGGCAGACCCACATGACCGTAAAGAAGGGTGACCGGGTTTACGGGGGCACTATCATTGCGGAGGTGCCGGAGACTCCGGCTATCCTGCATAAGGTGATGGTTCCGCCGGACAAGGAGGGGTATGTGCTGGATGTTGTGGAGGATGGCGAGTATACGATCAGCGATCCGCTGGTAACGATCCAGCATCTGGATGGAAGTGAAGAAACACTGACCATGACCCAGAAATGGCCCATCCGTGTGGCAAGACCGACGGCAAAGCGCTTCCCGGCTACCAGGCCGTTAATAACCGGTCAGCGCATTCTGGATACACTGTTTCCGCTAGCCAAGGGCGGCACGGCGGCAATCCCGGGCGGTTTCGGTACCGGGAAGACCATGACTCAGCACCAGATCGCAAAATGGTCTGACGCGAATATCATCATTTATATCGGCTGCGGCGAGCGCGGAAACGAGATGACGCAGGTTCTGGAGGAGTTTTCCGAGCTGATCGATCCGAAAACAGGCAATCCGCTGATGGACCGCACCACGCTGATCGCCAATACCTCCAATATGCCGGTGGCAGCCCGTGAGGCGAGCCTGTATTCCGGTCTGACACTGGCGGAGTATTACCGGGACATGGGCTATCATGTTGCTATCATGGCGGATTCCACCTCCCGGTGGGCGGAGGCGCTGCGTGAGCTGTCCGGACGTCTGGAGGAGATGCCGGCGGAGGAAGGCTTCCCGGCTTATCTGGCCTCCAAGCTGTCGGCCTTTTATGAGCGGGCCGGCATGATGCAAAACTTAAACGGTACCGAGGGAAGTGTTACCATCATCGGCGCGGTATCGCCCCAGGGCGGCGACTTCTCTGAACCGGTGACACAGAATACGAAGCGTTTTGTTCGCTGTTTCTGGGGACTGGATAAGAATCTGGCTTATGCGAGACATTTTCCGGCCATTTCCTGGCTGACAAGCTACTCGGAATATTTGAATGACCTGGGTTCCTGGTATACGGAAAATGTAGATAAAAAGTTCGTGGATTACCGAAACCAGATTGTTTATCTGTTGTCCCAGGAGAGCAGCCTGATGGAGATCGTCAAGCTGATCGGCGGTGATGTGCTGCCGGATGACCAGAAGCTGATCCTGGAGATTGCCAAGGTGATCCGTGTTGGATTTCTGCAGCAGAACGCGTTCCACAAGGATGATACCTGCGTTCCCATGGAGAAGCAGTTTAAGATGATGGAGATCATTCTGTATCTGTACCGCAAGTCCCGCTCTCTGATTTCCATGGGTATGCCGATGTCGGTGCTGAAGGTGGATCCGATTTTTGACCAGGTTATCGCCATCAAGTATGATGTGCCAAACGATAACCTGGCATTGCTGGACGAATATAAAACAAAGATTGATACGTTCTATGAGGGCGTCATTGAGCGGAACGCATAGGAGGGCTGTGAAATGGCAATTGAATATTTGGGTTTAAGTGCGATCAACGGCCCTATGGTGGTGCTGGAGGGCGTTTCCGGCGCAGCTTACGATGAGATCGTGGAAATGACCGTGGATGGAAATAAACGCAAGCTGGGCCGCATTATTGAGGTGTATGAGGACAAGGCTGTGATCCAGGTATTTGAGGGTACCGAGGGTATGGGCTTAAAAAATGTACACACCCGCCTGACGGGTCATCCGATGGAGCTTGGCGTGTCAACGGAGATGCTGGGCCGCACCATGAACGGAATCGGTGAGCCGATCGACGGACTGGGAGAGATTCTGCCGGAGAGGATGCTGGATGTAAATGGCAAGCCCTTAAACCCGGTGACCCGTGAATATCCGCGAAATTATATCCGTACCGGAATTTCTGCCATTGACGGTCTGATGACCCTGATCAGGGGACAGAAGCTGCCGATCTTTTCCGGAAACGGACTTCCGCATGATCAGCTGGCGGCGCAGATCGTGCAGCAGGCATCTCTGGGGGATGACTCTGACGAGCAGTTTGCAATTGTCTTTGCTGCCATGGGCGTGAAGCACGATGTGGCAGAGTTTTTCCGCCGGACCTTTGAGGAAAGCGGCGTTTCCTCTCATGTGGCCATGTTCATGAATCTGGCCAATGACCCGGTGGTGGAGCGTCTGATCACGCCGAAATGCGCGCTGACGCTGGCTGAGTATCTGGCCTTTGAGAAAAACATGCACATTCTGGTCATTTTAACGGATATGACATCCTTTGCGGAGGCTATGCGTGAGGTATCCTCTTCCAAGGGTGAGATCCCGTCCCGAAAGGGCTTCCCGGGATACCTGTACAGTGAGCTGGCAGCGCTTTATGAGCGCGCAGGCATTGTAAGAGGTGTGAATGGCTCCGTAACCCAGATTCCGATCCTGACGATGCCGAACGATGATATTACCCATCCGATCCCAGACCTGACCGGTTACATTACCGAGGGGCAGATTGTTCTGGACCGGGAGTTAAACGGCCAGTCAGTCTACCCGCCGATCAACGTACTGCCGAGCCTGTCCCGTCTGATGAAGGACGGCATCGGTGAAGGCTACACCCGGGCTGACCATCAGGCAGTGGCAAACCAGCTGTTCTCCTGCTATGCAAAGGTGGGAGATGCAAGAGCGCTGGCATCGGTCATCGGTGAGGATGAGCTGTCACCGCTGGATAAAAAATATCTGGTATTTGGCCGGGAGTTTGAGCATCGTTTTGTGGGCCAGGATCCGCATGATAACCGGAACATCATTACCACGCTGGATATTGGCTGGCAGCTTCTGGGCCTGCTTCCGAAGGAGGAACTGGACCGGATCGATACGAAGCTTCTTGCGCAGTACTATAAGGCAACAAAGCTGGATGAGAACGGGGAGCTGGTGGATGCAGAGTAAGGAGGGATCCGTATGAATCTGAATACTTTCCCGACAAAGGGAAACCTTATTTTGGCGAAGAATTCCCTTGCGCTGGCCAGCCAGGGCTATGAGCTGATGGACAAGAAGCGGAACATCCTCCTGCGGGAGCTGATGGGGCTGATCGATCAGGCAAAGGACATCCAGGCAGAGATCGACACGACCTTTACTGAGGCCTATAAGGCTTTACAGAAAGCCAATATCGAGCTGGGAATCGGTTTTATCCAGGATATTGCTGGGACGATTCCGGTGGACGATACGATCCGCATCAAGACCCGCAGCATCATGGGAACGGAGATTCCGCTGGTGCAGCATGAGCCGGTGCCTCTGACACCGGGTTACGCTTTTCTTAGCACCAGTCCGGCGCTGGATGAGGCCCGGATGCATTTTGAAAAGGTGAAGGAGCTGACGGTAAAGCTTTCCATGGTGGAAAACTCGGCCTACCGTCTGGCCTCCAGCATCAGAAAGACCCAGAAGCGGGCCAATGCATTGAAGAACATTACCATTCCGACATACCAGAATCTGGTAACAACGATCGGGAATGCGCTGGAGGAGAAGGACCGCGAGGAGTTTACGCGGCTGAAAGTAATCAAAAGGTCAAAAACAGGTTAAGGCTTCACAGAAATTGTGAACTGTGATAAAATATAGCGAACGGCGAGGAAATTGAGTGGTGCCGGTCGCGAAAATAAGGTCAACAGGGGGGTTCGGAATGAGGAACCCCTTTGTCATTTACACAGGAAGTGAGGTCAGAATTTTGACAACTGTAAATATACATAGAAGCTGGAAAAGAAGAGTACAGTGCTTTGGTGCAGCGCTTCTGGCTATGAGCATGCTGGCGGGCTGCGGTACATCCCAGACCGCAAAACAGGCAGAGAGTGAGAGCACCGAGGAGAATCTGGTCCTGATGGAGGAGACTCTGCCGCAGACCGCGGCAGATGAGACCGTTATGGCGCTGTCGCCGGACGGTCCGCTGCTTCCGTCTGTTGAGGGCGTGGACGCAGAGTACAGTGAGCCGATCCCGGATTATCTGCGTATCGGTGAAAAACACCCGATCGTCTTAAAGCTGCAGCAGCGCCTGATGGATCTGGGCTTTATGGATAACGATGAACCGACGGATTATTACGGGGAAGTGACCCAGAGTGCAGTCAAGATCTATCAGCGCCAGAACAAGCTGGCACAGGACGGTATCATCGGTCCGGATACCCTGGAGGCGATTCTTTCCCCGGATGCCAAGTATTATGCAGCCCAGAAGGGCGATGAGGGTACCGATATTACCCGTATCCAGAGCCGTCTGTATGAGCTTGGCTATCTGGCCAGCGACAGCGAGGTGACAGGCAGCTTTGGAGATGATACCGAAACGGCGGTTATGAAGATGCAGAGCGTGAACGGCCTGGAGCAGGATGGTAAGGTCGGAAGAAAAACCATGAACCTCCTCTACAGTGAGGATGTGAAGGCAAATATGCTGGCTTACGGAGAGAAGAGCGATCTGGTTCTGGCAGCCCAGAAGCGTTTGAAGGAGCTGGGATATATGACCACCGAGCCGGATGGCAGCTACGGAAATGATACGATCATTGCAGTCAAACAGTTCCAGTCCCGCAATGACCAGATTGTAGATGGTTATCTGGGACCGGCTACCCGTGTGGCGTTAAACAGTTCTGACGCGGTTCCGAACGGTCTGGCCCTTGGAGACAGCGGTGATAACATCCAGCGGGTACAGAACCTGCTCAGTAAGCTGGGATATCTGAAATCTGCCAATGTGACCGGTTACTATGGTGAGGTGACCGAGGATGCGGTCAAGCTGTTCCAGCGCACGAATGGACTGAGTGCGGATGGTACGGTCGGTGTCATGACCATGGCAAAGCTGACCGGCGGAGATGCGAAGAAAGCACCGGCCCAGCCGAAGACGAATACCAGTAAAAACAACAGCAAAAACAACAGAAAAAATAATTCAAATGGCGGAAGCAAGGGCAATTCCGGCAGCACTGCTGTTCCGAATACCGGTGGTGCCAGCGGCGGCGCGAGTGCGCTTCTGGCGGTGGCAAGCTCCAAGCTTGGCTGTCCGTATGTATGGGGCTCCAAGGGACCGAACTCCTTTGACTGTTCCGGTTTCGTGTACTGGTGCTTAAATCAGGTTGGCGTGCGTCAGAGCTACATGACTTCTTCCGGATGGAGAAACGCGGGAAGATACACCAGGATCAGCAGCTTCTCTAATCTGCGTGCCGGTGATATCATCGTTGTAAGCGGCCATGTAGGAATCGTGGCAGGCGGCGGAACGGTTATTGATGCCTCCTCCGGTAACGGTAAAGTCGTTCATCGATCCTTAAGCTCCTGGTGGGCAAATAACTTTATCTGCGGATGGAGAATTTTCTAAAACAGAATCATTTGAGGCAATGGAGTTGAGCCGGAAAATCAGAGATGGTTTTCCGGCTTTTTGTGCATACAACCATTTGAAAGATATAACTGATGAAATAAATAAAATTAGATATTTTATCAGTTATAACTTATAAAATCATATTTTTATATGAATTTATCAATTATAAATGTGCTATACTATTATCAGGGACAGGAAAGGAGGCATAATATTTATGGTGAAACGCGAAATGTATATGAAACGCATACGACCGTTTATCGGAACGGACCTAATTAAAGTCATGACAGGTATCCGCCGTTCCGGAAAGTCGGTAATGCTGGAACTGATTAAACAAGAGCTGATAGATTCCGGGGTGAGTTCATCTCAGTTTATTTCTATTAATTTTGAGAATATGAGATATACGCATCTGCAGACTGCGAAAGCATTGTACGATGAGATCAGCAGCCGTTCAGCCGGGATAGATGGAAAAATTTATCTGTTTTTTGATGAGATTCAGGAAGTAAAGGACTGGGAAAAGTGTATCAATTCGTTCCGTGTTGCGTTGGATTGCGATATTTATATTACAGGTTCTAACGCAAAACTCCTTTCTGGAGAACTGGCTACTTATCTAGCTGGGCGTTATGTGGAATTTATTGTTTATCCATTTTCATTTGCTGAATTTCTGGAACTTTATCATTCTGTTTTTCCGGAGGAAACGGTTCAGAAAAGCTTTCAGCAATATATTTTGTACGGAGGAATGCCATATCTGGCCAACATTCGTTATGCGGATGAGCCGTCCAGACAATACTTGCAGGATTTGTTTAACTCTGTGCAGCTGAAGGATATTGTAAAGCGGAATAAAATCCGGGATGTGGATTTACTGGAGCGGATCATGGCCTATGTAATGGCCAATGTCGGAAATACATTTTCGGCATCGTCTCTTGCAAAGTTTCTTAAGAGTGAACAGCGGACGGTTGCGCCGGAGACGATTCTGAATTATATCCGGTATTGCTGTGATGCTTATCTGTTTTATCAAGTGAAGCGTGAGGAAGTGCAAGGCAAGCAGATTCTTGCTTCCAATGAAAAGTATTATATTGCGGATCATGGAATCCGGGAAGCGATGTTTGGAGGAAATGCAAAGGATATTAATCTGACGCTTGAAAACATTGTATATCTGGAACTGCTCCGCCGCGGATATCATGTTACGGTCGGCAAAAATCAGGATAAGGAAATAGATTTTGTCTGTGATAAGCGAGGGGAGAAACTCTACATTCAGGTGACCTATTTGCTTGCATCGGAAGAAACGATACAGCGGGAGTTTGGGGTATATGATGCGGTACGGGATAATTTCCCCAAATATGTGGTTTCCATGGATGAATTTGATATGAGCCGTAATGGAATTAAGCATCGAAACATCCGTGATTTTCTGTTGGATGAAAATTGGGAGTGAAAACTTTCAAATTGTACCAAATCAAAAACTTTTCGAAAAAATAATTGACAAATGAAATAATGGTACTATAATGGCAGATATTCAAAGATTCACATCCAAATGCGTTGAACAGGACAAGGCTTTTTTGTCAGATGCGTTTTCAGAGAGCTTCCGGTCGGTGTGAGGAAGCAGCGCGGCAAAGGAGTTATCCCCTGCAAGCAGATTGTCTGAAATGCGAAAAGTAACGCTGGTGATACCAGGTGAAAGCAGACAGTAAGACAGTACGGAAACCCACCGTTAACAGGGCTCGTATTCATCCGGACTGAGAGACGGAGGATATGGTCAGAGAGGCTGATGGAATGTCAGCAAGGGAAGTGGTAACGCGGAGCGCGTATTTTATGATTAGCATATATGCCTTCGTCTTCCTGCGGAAAATTCTGCGGGAGGACGGAGGTTTTTCTTTTTTCCGCGTTATGGTTTTGAGAGGAGAGATCATTATGAATACACTTGTTATAGTATTAATCGCAGCTGTGTGTCTGTTCTGCGGATACACGTTTTACGGCCGCTGGCTGGCAAAGAAATGGGGGATCGACCCGAAGGCCAAGACCCCGGCAGTTGCTTTAGAGGATGGACAGGATTATGTGCCGACCGACGGCTGGACTGTTTTCGCACATCAGTTTTCCTCCATCGCAGGCGCAGGCCCTGTCACCGGTGCCATTCAGGCAGCTGCATTCGGATGGGTTCCGGTGCTTCTGTGGGTTATCCTTGGCGGCATCTTCTTCGGTGCGGTAACCGACTTCGGCGCACTGTATGCCAGTGTCAAGAATGAAGGTAAGTCCATGGGACTTCTGATCGAGAAATACATCGGCAGGACCGGACGGAAGCTGTTCCTTCTGTTCTGCTGGCTGTTTACTTTAATTGTTATCGCAGCATTCGCTGATATGGTTGCAGGTACGTTCAATGCTTACACTGTAGCAGATGGTGTGACCTCCCTTTCCCCGGCGGCACAGACCAACGGCGCGGCAGGTTCCATCTCCCTGATGTTCATTGTATTTGCCATGGTATTTGGTGTCATTCAGAAGCATCTTCATCTGACCGGCTGGAAAGAGACTCTGGCCGGACTGGCATGCACCGTTGCAGCATTTGCAATCGGTATGGCATTCCCGGTTGTAGCTGGTAAAGACACCTGGTCTTATCTGACCTTTGCTTACATCTTCCTGGCAGCTGTTATGCCGATGTGGCTCTTAATGCAGCCGCGTGATTTCATGACTACCTTCATGTTTGCAGGCATGATCATCGGTGCTGTTGTTGGCCTGGTGGTTGCGCATCCGACCATGAACCTTCCGGCTTACACCGGATTTAAGAATGCCAAGATGGGCGATATGTTCCCGATCCTGTTTGTAACCGTAGCGTGCGGCGCGGTTTCCGGATTCCACAGCCTGGTATCTTCCGGAACCTCTTCCAAGACGGTTTCCAATGAGAAGGATATGCTGAAGGTTGGTTATGGCGCCATGGTATTAGAGAGCCTGCTGGCTGTTCTGGCATTATGTGTAGCCGGTGCGGCAGCTGCAGCAGATGGTACCGCAGCAACCGGAACTCCGTTCCAGATCTTCTCTGCAGGTGTTGCAGGCTTCCTGGAGATGTTTGGTATCCCGGTTTATGTAGCACAGTGCTTTATGACCATGTGTGTATCTGCCCTGGCTTTAACCAGCCTGGATTCCGTGGCACGTATCGGACGTATGTCCTTCCAGGAACTGTTCTCTGCTGATGATATGGAGCATGCAGAGGGCTGGAGAAAGCTTCTTTGCAATAAGTACTTTTCCACTGTGGTAACCCTGGCCTGTGGCTTTATCTTAACCAAGATTGGTTATTCCAACATCTGGCCGCTGTTCGGCAGTGCAAACCAGCTGTTAAGTGCTCTGGTACTCATCACCCTGTGTGTATTCTTAAAGGTAACCGGAAGAGAGAACAAAACCCTGTTCCCACCGCTCATCATCATGCTGTGCGTTACCTTTACCGCACTGGTTGAGAGAACCATCGCCCTGGTACATGCTTTCGGTGCAGGTACCGCAGTCTTCATGGTAGAAGGCTTACAGCTGATCATTGCGATCCTGTTAATGGTACTGGGTATCATCATTGTGTACACATCCGGGAAGGAACTGTTTCAGAAGAAGGGTGTGAAGAACGCGCAGGTAAAGAATGCGTAAGAGTATATAGAATCGTAAATATAAGAAAGACGCAAGTCACAAAATATGTGGCCTGCGTCTTTTTTGAACTCAGATAGCTCATGCCGTCTGATCTGGTTTTTTAATCCCAAATCCCACGCGCACCTTGAACAGATCTCCATCAATTAAGATCTCGAAGGTTCCACCCTGGAGCTTTGTGAGGCTCTGGGCAATGGAGAGGCCGAGGCCGCTTCCTTCGGTGGTGCGGGAGACATCTCCGCGGACAAATCGCTCAGTAAGTTCATCACCCTGTACGTTTAACGGGTTTGCGGATATGTTTTTAATCGTAAAGTAAACTTTGTCGTCTTTCAGTTTCAGGTCAGTGTAGACCCGGGTGTGTTCCATGGCGTATTTGAACGCGTTGTTGTAGACATTTTCGAGGACACGCCAGAGGTGGCGCCCATCTGCCTCGATGAGAATGCTGCTTTCCGGCAGTGTGGACACCAACTCCAGGCTTCGGGTAGCAAATTTCTCTTCAAATTCGCCGTTGGTCTGCCAGATCATTTCTACAATGTCCAGAGTGGTCATCTCCAGCTTGACATTTCCGGAGCTTGCCTTGGAGGCTTCCACCAGGTCTTCGGTCAGATTTTTTAAACGCTGGGATTTCTGATCCAGGACTTTTAAGTATTCCCGGGCGCGTTCCCCCGGAATCTGTTCCCTCTTCAGCAGGTCTACATAGTTAATAATAGAAGTGAGCGGGGTCTTGATATCGTGGGATACGTTTGTGATCAGGTCGGCTTTTAAGCGTTCGCTCCTGACCTGCTCCTGAAGGGCACGCTCCAGTCCGGTTCCGATGCTGTTGATCATGTTGCCGACTCTCAGTTCCTTTCCCTCCAGACCGGCCAGATTCATCTGATAGCTGGTGTCACCGCCCGCAATTTTTGTGATGGCATCTGCAATCTGGTCTTCCTGCTGGGACTGCAGGAACAGTCGGTGAAAGGTCTTGTAATCCAGACCGACCAACAGGAGGAGCGTGATGATGCCGATAATCTTTGCGGACATATGGGACCGTAAGCAGACACATACAGCGATCAGGCTGATGCCGATGGCCTGTGCTGCAAGAAAGGCAGTAAACAGGCAGAAGAGCCGCCGGGAGTAGGTATGGTCTGCAAAATACAGGTTCAGATTTTTGAGGAAATGGTGAAGCATACTGTTTGTCCCCAGCTGGCGGCTCTTGTAGCGCCGCAGCATGCTGAATGCGCCGGTCATACAGCAGCCGTAGATGATCATGGCCCGCATCATCCGCTCGGCAAAGCCCCAGTCTTCAGTCCGGGCAACAAGATGGATCAGCGGATAACCAATCTTCTCTCCCAGAAATAGCATGAACATGGTGCTGACTGCTGTCAGCAGGATCCCGCTTTCGGTGGTGATCCTGTCAAAGCCATGCAGGTACGGACTAGTACGGTCTTCTGTGCGGTAACCGGATACCAGGATCAGGTAGTACAGTGTCACCAGGCAGCCAATGATGCCGATAGTCAGGCTAAACATGGCCTCAACGAAGCGGCTGCGCAGATGGCGGTAATCGGCGGCCTGCCGGGCGTATACATCGTCTGCATCATATTGGGTATCTACGGCAACCGTCATGTGGTACCGGTCTGCGTCATTTGCGTTCAGCTGCTCCAGCTGGGCCATGACATTTTTGGGAAGTTCATCCAGATTGCTGTCAATGAGAATGGAACTGCTGTCCACAGAGCAATAACGGCCCAGGGACTTTAACTGGGCATCGGTCAAATCTCCTGCGTTGGAATACTCTGAGACTACAGTCTCATCATCCAGATAATCGATCCGGAATCGGAAGTTGGACGGATTCGACAGCAGACGGTAGTTTACAATGTAATATTCACTTAAGCAGTTTAATACCTCCCGGGACAGATCCAGCAGGGAAGAGAACGCATCGCCCGGTTCCTTTAAGGTGGCGTTGGGATCGTAGGCGCGCCAGTATACCAGCTGGTCTTTTGTTGTGGAAGCATCATCATAGATAAAAAGATCATTGACGACCTCAAACTGGTCATTTAAGTAGAACCCCTGGCTTTTGGCGTAACGCAGGACCTCTTCCAGAGTGTAGGTGATCTCCGGGCCGTTGTCGCGGCTGACGGCAAACATTTCTTTGGAAAGATCCAGATTGCCGTCCGTCTCGAAGACATCCCGGTAGGCAACGTATTTGAATACATGGTCCAGATCTTCCTGGAACTGTTGGCGGAAGGCAGCGGAGTCATCGTATTGGCGGTCCAGGATCCAGGAGAGGCCGGAGCCGACATTGGTATTTAAGTACATGACGCTGATGGAAAGCACCGCCATAAACAAAAACAAAATGTGCAGGAACACGGCAATGTTCTTTTTGATCCGCATGGAATAATCTTTCAGTCTCATGGGCGGCTCCTACTGTTTCTCAATCTTATAGCCAACACCCCAGACCACCTTTAAGTAGCGCGGCTCTCGCGGGTTGATCTCGATTTTCTCCCGGATGTGGCGGATATGTACGGCAACGGTGTTGTCGGCACCGATGGCTTCCTCATTCCAGATCTGTTTGTAGATCTCATCGATGGAGAAAACCTTGCCGGCGTTTTTGGTAAGCAGCAGCAGGATGTTGTACTCAATGGGAGTCAGCTTGATGGGCTCGTCATCGACAAACACTTCTTTGGTGTCATCGTTGATGGTAAGGCCGCCGCATTTGTACACATTTTCGTTGCTGCCCTGGCTTAAGTTGCCAAGCTGGGTGTAGCGGCGCAGCTGGGATTTGACCCGGGCCACCAGCTCCAGCGGGTTAAACGGCTTGGACAGGTAATCATCCGCACCGATGTTTAAACCCAGGATCTTGTCGGAATCTTCAGATTTAGCGGAGAGGATGATGATCGGGATGCTGCTGGTCTCGCGCACCTTTAAGGTGGTGCGGATGCCGTCAAGCCCCGGCATCATGACATCGATGATCATGAGGTCCGCATGTTCCGTTTCCAGAATTTTTAAGGCATCGTAACCGTCATAGGCTTTTAAGATGTGAAAGCCCTCTCCGGTTAAGTAAATATCTATCGCATCGACGATCTCTTTGTCGTCGTCACACACTAAAATAGTCTGCATGGTTGTCCTCCTTTGGCAGGTATGCTATAGTATAGTGGCTGTGTGCTGCTTCCGGCGTTTATCACAGAAGCGGTACGTCTTTTAGTATATATCAAAAAGGGCCTTACCGCAATCGGCAAGACCCTCTTCTTTTTGGTTCCTGTTCATATATAGTGCAAACAGGAACCGTTTGACCTACTGATAATCACATACATTCAGCCAGCTCTGAAGCAGTTCCTTTTCTTCCGGACGTTTCTTTGTGAGCTGTGCCGCAGCTACCAGAGGCAGCCACTGCTGTACATAGCGTTTGGCGGTACTGGTCTTTTCGCAGAACAGATCCATGTATTTTTCTGCCGCTGCCTGATCGGTCAGGCAGAACAGAAGATAGGTTCTGGCTACGTCCGCGCTGGCGTTGCCCTGGGTTGCGTGAACCCAGTCAATGACATACATGGTGCCGTCTTCCTTCACAATGATATTGTCTGGCTGAAAATCTCCGTGACACAGCTTGGAGTGTTTTGGAGTGCTGTCAAGGCGGGTAAGAAGATCGTAACGGTTGACAGGATCTAATTCTTCCATCTCAGAGATCTGCCGCGCCATTTTGTCTTTTAACTTGTTCAGTAATGGACAGGTCTTGGAATGAATCATCAGCTGCAGTTCAACCATCTGATTCAGATATTCGTCGCGCTTATCCGGATTTTCCTTCATAAGCTCTGTGAGTGTCTTACCTTCGATGTAGTCCCGGGTGATGGACCAACAGCCGTCCTCTTCGACAGAAACTGCCTGGATAGACGGAATGTTGATGCCGCCAATGGCCTCAACTCGTGCGTTGATCAAAGCTTCATTTAAAACCTCTGCCTTCGGGAAGCCCTTGCAGAAAACTTTTACCGCTTTATCGCCATCGCGATAGACACTTTTGGTCGCGTTTTTGGAAATTAACTCTCTTGCCATACGAAACTCTCCTTCCTTATATTATGTTGCTGATGCTTACCGTCAGTTTTAATAACCGGATCATCAGGTAGGTCGTTTCCTATTTTACTACGAAATGGAAAGAATGTCATCTACTTTTTGATAATTTTTTAACGAAATACATAATCTGTTTTTGTTATTTTCAAACGGGTGTGTTCCTGCGTATTATGAGAACCGGAGGATTGCGGTTCCGTATGCCGACAGCGGCAGCGCTACGGAATATGGCTGCCCGTCGCACTCGGATTTGACTGCTTTAAAGACCGGAGCCTTCTCGCCAGTTTTGTAAGCACCGTGCTCATTGTCCAGGATCAGTGTGTAATTGCCGCGTTTCGGTACACCGACCCGGTAATCCGGCCGTGCCACCGGAGTGAAGTTGCACACAAACAGCAGGCTCTTTTTGTGATTCTTCGCGTAGCGCACAAAGCTGTAAATGCTGCGGTCACCATCGTTGGCATTAATCCAGGAAAAGCCATCCCAGTCATCATCGGACTCGTAGAGAGCAGGGTGTTTCTGATAAATATGTAACAGGTCGCGCACATAGTTCTGGAGATCCTTGTGCAGGTCTTCCTCTGTCAGATGCCAGTCCAGGCTGACTTTTTCATCCCACTCATGAAGCTGGCCGAAATCCTGGCCCATGAATAAAAGCTTTTTGCCCGGATGTCCCAGCATGAAGGTATAACCGGCCTTCAGGTTTGCGAATTTATCTCCGAAGAGGCCTGGCATCTTGTTGATCATGGAGCACTTTAAGTGGACAACTTCATCGTGGGAGAGTACCAGAATAAAGTTTTCACTGTTAAAGTAAGTGAGGCCGAAGGTCATCTTGTGGTGGTTGAATTTGCGGAAGTACGGGTCCAGCTTCATGTACTCCAGGAAATCATGCATCCAGCCCATGTTCCACTTGAAGGTGAAGCCCAGGCCGCCCTCTTTTGGATCGTGGGTGACAAGTGGCCATGCGGTTGATTCTTCGGCAATGACCATGGCACCATGCCCGCGCTGGGCCACGATGCTGTTTAAGTGGCGGAAAAATTCGATGGCTTCCAGATTCTGGTTGCCGCCATAGCGGTTCGGTACCCACTCACCGTCCTTGCGTCCATAGTCCAGATAAAGCATGGAAGCTACGGCATCCACGCGCAGACCGTCTATGTGGAACTGCTCGATCCAGTAGAGGGCGTTGGCAATCAGAAAATTGGAAACCTCATGCTTTTCATAGTCAAAGACCTTGGTACCCCAGTCTGGATGCTCGCCTTTACGCGGATCTGCGTACTCGAAGAGCGGCTGTCCGTCAAAATCTGCCAGACCGTGGGCATCCCGCGGGAAATGGGCCGGAACCCAGTCCAGAATAACGCCGATGCCCTTTTTGTGCATATAGTTCACAAAATATTTGAATTCCTCTGGAGTGCCATAGCGGGAGGTGGGAGCATAGTAGCCGGTTACCTGATAGCCCCAGGAACCATCATAGGGATGTTCCGCAATTCCCATCAGCTCGATATGGGTGTAACCCATCTCCTTTACATAGGCAGCCAGCTCGGCGGCAGCTTCTTTATAGGTATAATAACCGTCTTTTTCCGGTCGGTTTTTCTTTTTCCAGGAACCTAAGTGCACCTCGTAGATACTCATGGCTGCCTCGCACGGGTTGATGCTCTCGCGTTTCTGAACCCAGGCCGCGTCATTCCAGTGGAAGTTATCACTGAATGCGGTGATGGAGGCGGTTCCCGGCCGGTACTCCGCGTACTGGGCAAAGGGGTCTGCCTTGAAAATCACCTTGCCAGTCTGGGTGGTAATGGCAAATTTGTAGAGTTCGCCTGGCTTGATGTCCGGGATGAAACGTTCGTAAATGCCGGAAGTCTCAAGCACCTGCATGGGGCAGGCATCCGGATCCCAGTTATTAAAGTCACCAACTACACTGACGGATGCGGCATGGGGAGCCCATACAGCGAAATAATAGCCGGTTTTGCCATTGAACATTTTTGGGTGGGCACCAAGTTTATTGTAAATCTCATAGTGGGTGCCTTCTCCGAACAGGTAACGGTCCCCGGCGGTGATAAAGCCGGTCTCGGTCTGCTTTTTCTTATCTCTGACTGCCATAAGGTCAATCCTCCCTGATCTTTAAGACAACACTGCTGTTGTCTGGTAATGTAAGGTTTATTTTTCCGTTCTCAATCGGAATGATGGAACCATCCATCAGATTTTCTGCCTTGGATGCGCGCAGCGGAACCGGAATGGAAAGAAAGCTTTCCTGGTCATCACTGTTGGCCGCGGTCACGCAGATGCTGCCCTGGGCGTGTCTGGCGAAAGCATACTGCCGGTTGGTGAGCAGCAGCTCCTGATAACGCCCGCCGTGGAATTCCGGCTGCTCTGTATGAATTCCGGCCAGCTTCGTGATCAGGTCGGTGAGTTCATCATGTTTTGCCTCGCCTTCTTCCAGGCTGATGCAGGGCCGCAAAGCTGCGTCACTTTCGCGGGTGCGGATGCCTTCCAACGCCCATTCGCCTCCGTAATAAATAGAAGGAATGCCGGGAAGGGTAAAGAGCAGCGCCCATGCAAGCGGCAGATGCGCTTTTTTATTCAGTTTGCTGGCAATGCGGTTTTCATCGTGGTTGTCCAGGAACGTGTAGAGCTTTGTGCCAATGGCTTCCAGTCTCCGTACATTGTGGGCAATCTCAAAGAAATTATGGTCATTGAGCCCGGAATAGAGGCTCTTATGTAATTCGTAGTTGGTGACGGAATGGAGCATGCCATCGTTCACCCAGCGGCCATATTCGCCGTGGATGACTTCGCCCATGAGCCAGAAATCCGGCTTCATGGAAGCGGTCTGGGTGCGCATCTCCTGCATGAATCCGAAATCCATGACGTTGGCACAGTCTAAGCGTATGCCATCAATATCAAATTCAGAGATCCAGAAGCGGATGACATCGAACAAATACTGCTTTACTTCCGGATTTTGTAAATTCAGGCAGGGAAGTTCGAAATGCCCCTGCCATGCCTCGTAGCCGAAGCCATCATTGTAAGGGCTGTTCCAGCCAAAGTTCACACCTTTGTACCAGCCGCAGTAGCGGGAACCTTCACGGTTTTGCTGAATGTCCCGAAATGCGAAAAATTCACGTCCGGTGTGGTTGAATACTCCGTCTACGACCACCTTGATTCCGGCTTCATGGCAGAGCTTTGTGAAGTGCCGGAAGTCCTCATTGGTGCCAAGCCTGCGGTCCACAAGCTTATAATCTCTGGTATCGTAGCCATGGGAGGAGGACTCAAAGAGCGGTCCGATGTAAAGTGCGGTGCAGCCTAAGGCTTCCATGTGGGCAACCCATTTGTCCAGTTCCGGAAAGCGGTCAGCCGCGGCGTCTTCGGTATTGGCGAATGGCGCCCCCAGCATACCCAGCGGGTAGATGTGATAAAATACTGCTTTTTCATACCATGATGCCATAGATATCAAGTCCTCCTGATTGCATAGTTTCGTTTGGCTAAAAATCCAGCTGTTCCAGAAGCTTGAAACGCCGGAGCAGAAACTGATAGCGGAGCCAGACCGCGTTTAGTTCGTAAATACAGCAGTCGATCAGAGGCGGGTCCGTCACCTGGTCGAACTGGTTTAATAAGGACTCCATCTTATGCTGCGTTTGATGGATTTCTGCCTTCAGTTTCATGTTTTCACGGGCGGCCGCCTGTCTGCAGTCGTTTCGCGTGAAGAAAAGTCCGTTGTTTTTCATAAATTTGCACTCCTTTTGGAGTGTAGTATCTGGAATGGGTGGAAAATTATACGTATTTCTTCTTATTCCTGGCTGAAGATCTCTTCAACCAGGTACCCCAGTTTCATCAGCTGCTTCGTGCAGTCCAGAAAGGTAAGCCGGTAGTAGTTGGAAGTACCGGACTGGGTGACTTCAACCAGTCCGCAGCTTTTCATAATCTTCAAATGATGGGAGATGGCCGGTCTGGACAGATTGGTCTGCCGGGTGATCTCGTTGACGTTCAGCCCTTCCGTGTGGCCGTTCTGGGAGGCAATGCACAATGCTTCGATGATGTTTAAGCGGACCTCATCTCCGAGGGCGATAAACAGCGGCATGCAGCTGTGAAACAGTTCCTGTAGTTCTTTGGAGTCCGCCATAAAAACCTCCTTTGGTTTAAAAAATTGAACTAAGTTCATTCTATCACGATTGATTGTTCACGTCAACCAAAAACAAAAGGACGAAAATAACATTTTTCGTCAAAATGTCCTATAGAATGCGCAAAAAAAGAGTTGCCGCAAAATTGTAGCAGACACGTTCCTGATACAATTTTGCGGCAGCCCTTTCTGACAAGCCTTTATTTATCGAAATCCGTTTCAAAGACACCTTCCGGGGTGCGCATGGTGAGGATGCCTAAGTTGAATTCCTCATCTGAAATGGTAATGTGATATTCAAATACCACATCCTCCTCGAATTTGGAGAGGAGAACGTAATCTCCGTTTTCTTTTCCTTCGATCTGGTCACAGATGTCATTGTAGACAGCTTCGCCGGAGATTTCCCGCGGATAGCCGGATGCTTTGATCTTTGCTTCAATGGCTTCGTATAATTCGTTCATGGTGCTGGTACTCCTTTTCTTCTTTCAAGTGTATTTAGTATAGCATTTTGCCCTGTCAATGTCCAACCGTTTCCTCGTTGTCGATTCTTGTCGCTTTATGCCGATGCCAGACGTTGACGACAGAGAAAATTATGGGTAAGATAAGACCACAATCAACGCATCATTCCGATGCGGAATTCATCAGGCAGGAGCTTTTCATTCCGTACCGTGCCGTTGGATTTCTAAAGTTATTGTTTCAAAAAGCCTGGGGCTTTTGGATATCCGCCGTTTCGGCAGAGTTTTCATTTTCATGAGTTTTTTGGGAACAGCCATAACAGAGGAATATTTGTGGTTATGGCAGATGGAAAAGAAGGTGAGATTGCATAACAGAGGAAAGTATATATTTGTTTCTGATTGCTGGTCTTTGCTTTTGCGCGTGGACAGACCAGAAATGGGGCCGCGTGTCCAATGAAGCCCTAATGCTGCTGGCATTTGTGGGCGTGATGGAGTGGGGCATGGGATTTATTACCGGGGCGCTGCCATTTCTGCTGTTTGGTATGTTACTGTTCCGCTTTCGGGTTATGGGGGCCGGGGACGGCAAGCTGATGGCAGTGATTGGCGGATATCTGGGAATTCAGAGCGGGTTTTATGCGATGGCCCTTGGGTTTCTGGCGGGCGCTGTCTGGAGTCTGTGGAGGCTCAGACAGCCTGGCCTGGCGGCGGAACGCTTCTGCTATATGCAGGAGTATGTCCGGGCGGTGATGCAGGGAAGGTGTTTGCAGCCATATGATTCGCTGGAGCATGCGGATGCGCCGTATCATATTCCGTTTGCGGTCTGTCTGGCGGTGGGGGTCTGTATTTATGGCGTGGTGCGGTGGATGAAAGCATTATAGTGGGGGAAAAAGGGGGAATGAAATGAAAAAGATTATGGCAGTCTACGATGTAGACTCCCGGTATGCTGACCGGTTTGCGGAGTTTGCGAACCAGCGTGAGCAGGTACCATTTAAAGTGGTGGCGTTTACCAGCCTGGAAAAACTGAGGGAATTTTCAAAACGGGAGCAGATTGACCTTCTATTGGTCGGTGACAGTGTGGCGGAGAAAGAACTGGAAGGAATTCAGGCATTGCAGACGGTGCGGCTCAGCGAGACTGGCGTAGCAAAAGAAGGTGAGGCGGTGGTGTACAAGTACCAGGCCTCGGACAGTCTCCTGCGGGAAGTGATGTCCTGGTATCAGCCCCAGGAAATTCCGACACTTATGACAGTGACCGGCAGGCGGAGCCGGATGATTGGCGTCTATTCGCCAATTGGGCGGTGTGGAAAGAGCAGCTTTGCCTTTACCCTGGGTCAGGTGCTGGCCCGGGAAGAAAAGGTGCTTTACATTACCCTGGAGGAGTTTTCTGGTCTTTCAGCCCTGACTGGAACTGTGTATACAGGAGGCCTTTCTGATCTGCTCTACTATTACATTCAGCGGGAGTACAGTCCGGTGCGGCTGGGCAGCGTGACCTACAACTGGGGAGGCCTGGATTATATTCCGCCGGTCACTTATGCGGAAGATAAGAATGGAATCCATCAGGAAGTATTTGCCGGTCTGATCCAGAAGATTGCGTCCGATGGAGCATATGAGGAACTGATTCTGGATGTCGGTATGTTTTGCGGCGGCACGGAGGAACTTCTTGGCATCTGCGATGTGGTGTATGTACCGGTAAAAGATGATGCAGTGTCTACCGCAAAGCTGGAGGAATGGAAAGATTATCTGAAGCGGTCTGGGCGGAGCGCGATATGGGAAAAACTGAGATTTTTGCATCTCCCGGAACCAGTCCATTCCCTGACCCGGGAAAATTATCTGGAGCAGCTTTTGTGGAGTGATCTGGGAGATTTTGTGAGGGAACTGAGATGAGTGGGGAACGTATTTGCGCACAGAGTCTTCTGGAGCAGCTTCGCGGAGAGGTACGGGAGACACTTTCCGGCTTTGAGCAGATCGGAGATGAAGAGCTGTACGACTGTATTGACCAGGCCATTGTGGGACAGGCCGGACGGCAGTATCTGCCGCTGGGGCAGCGGATCGAATTGAAAAACAGGCTGTTTGACAGCTTTCGCCGCCTGGATATTTTGCAGGAACTGGTGGATGATCCGGAAGTTACGGAAATCATGGTGAATGGAAAGGATGACATTTTCATTGAGCGGGGCGGGCGGCTGGAGCGATGGAACCATAGCTTTGAGCGGGTGGAGCAGCTGGAAGACATGATTCAGCAGATCGTCAGCAAGATCAACCGTGTGGTCAATGTGAGCAGGCCGATTGCGGACGCAAGGCTGGTGGAAGATGGTTCCCGTGTACACATTGTGCTCCCGCCCATCGCCCTTGACGGGCCGGTGGTGACAATCCGGAAATTTCCGGAGCCCATCACCATAGAGCGCCTGATCCAGTATGGATCCCTGACCAGGGAAGCGGCAGACTTTCTGGGAAAGCTGGTGAAGTCCGGCTACAACATTTTTATCAGCGGCGGAACCGGATCTGGTAAGACCACATTTTTAAATGCCCTGTCATCGTACATTCCCGAGACGGAGCGGGTTATTACGATTGAAGATTCCGCAGAGCTGCAGATCACCCAGGTGCCGAATCTGGTGCGTCTGGAGACCCGCGGAGCCAATGTGGAAGGGGAAGGCGCGGTGGAGATCAGCGACCTGATCCGGGCATCACTCCGTATGCGGCCCAATTATCTGATCGTCGGCGAGGTGCGTGGAAAAGAGTGCCTGGATATGCTGCAGGCACTCAATACCGGACACTTCGGGCTTTCTACCGGTCATGGAAACAGTGCGGGAGATATGCTTTCGCGCCTGGAGACCATGGCACTTATGGCTGCAGACATTCCGCTGGCCGCCGTGCGGGGACAGATTGCTTCGGCTATTGATATACTGGTGCATCTGGGAAGACTGCGGGACCGGAGCCGGAGGGTGCTGGAAATCACGGAAGTACTGGGGTACGCTGATGGAGAAATCCGATTAAACCCATTGTATCGGTTTGAAGAGAGGGGGAATGCGGATGAATGTGGAGCATCGGAAACAGACAGCAGGGATCAGGAACAGGAAAAAACCTGCAGATGGGAAGGGTATGCAGAGGGAACTGTCTGCGGCAGTCTCGTCCAGGTTGGTTCCCTTCGGCACAGAGAGAAGGTCAAAGCGGCCGGTTACTCCATATAAAGTGAACGCAGACGCATCCCGGCGCGGAAATTCGGCAGGCCGGATTCTTTCTTATGACAAATACCGGCTGTCTATAAGAGAAATGCTTCTGGTTCTTGGGAAAAGCATGGCGGTAAGCGGACTGTTTTCCTATGTGTTTTACCGGAGTATGGCGGCGTTTGAGTTGATGCTTCCGGTGAGCGGTGTGTTTCTGGTTCTGAGAGAGCGCAGGCAGCGCCTGAAAAAGAGAAAGCTTCTTCTGGCACAGCAGTTTAAGGAAGCTATGGAGATTCTGGCGGCATCGCTGAGTGCAGGATATGCCATGGAGAATGCTATGGCGGTGAGCCTGGAGGAACTGAAGCTGCTTTACGGGGCTGATGGGCTGATCGTTCAGGAGTTTTCCGGGATGGTGCAGCAGATACGGACCAATCGAAATGTAGAGCAGGTTCTGCTGGAATTTGCAGGGCGAAGCGGACTGGAGGATGTGCAGAATCTGGCAGAGGTGCTGGGCATCGGGAAGCGGACGGGCGGAGACCTGGGAAGCATCATGCGGCATACAGCAGAAGTAATCCGGGACAAGATGCAGGTGAAGGAAGAAATCATGACGCTTACGGCATCCCGCCAGTTTGAGCAGAAGATCATGAACCTGATTCCGTTTTTCATTGTCTTTTATGTAGAAGGGACTTCGCCGGGCTTCTTTGACCAGATGTATCGGACCGGAATGGGCCGAGGGCTTATGACACTTTGCCTGGGATTATATCTGACCGCATTCTGGCTGTCAGAGCGGATTCTGGAGATTGAGGTGTAGCATGAATGGGGGAACAGATGTCTCGGGATAAGCAGTGTGATGCAGGAAGCTTTGGAAAAAGGCGCAAAAAAAGAGCAGGTAAAAACAATCGGGCTGCGGCTGCGGTCTGTGTGATGTTCGGGGTTTTGCTCTGGGTGTATCTGTCCTGGTTTCAGCCGGATCCGGAGCCGTATCTGGCCCGGGGGCAGGTAAAGAGGGAGGCATACGGCGGGAGTACAAAAGAGCAGAAACTGATTGTGAGCGGTCTGGAGAAAGATGAGCAGACGATTACCGTAACAGTCAGTTCGAGGGTTTATACCAGAGAAGAAGCTGACGCAGTATTTTACGAAGTCATGGAAGGCATGGAAGAGCGGATACGCGGGAAAAATGAGAGCCTTCAGGCAGTATCCCAGGATCTGAAGCTGCCATCATACTTAAGTGAATACGGTGTGCGGGTACGCTGGCATTCCTCGGAGCCGGAATTCTTATCTTCCGCCGGAACGGTGGATACGGAAATCAAAAGAGCACAGGAGGTGGTGCTGCAGGCAGAGCTTTCTGCAGGAGAATACCGGGCAGATTTTAAACTTTCGGTGACACTGGTACCGGAGTCCCTGACACCGGAAGAACAGAAGAGGAAGCAGTTTTCAGAGGAGCTGGTCCGGCTGGACAGGCAGCAAAAATACGCGGAATATCTGGAACTTCCGGCAGAGTATCAGGGGAAAACGTTATCTTACCGGAATGCGGAAAAACCAAATTATGTGCTCATCCCGTTTCTGGGCGTTTTGATGGCGGCGCTTTTGCTGATGCAGGAGGAGTCAAAACAGCGGGAACAGGCGAAAAAGCGGGAGCAGCAGCTTCTTCTGGACTATGCGGAGCTGGTGTCAAAGCTGCAGGTGCTGGTGGGAGCCGGAATGACAGTGCGCAATGCCTGGGGCCGCATGGTGCAGGATTATGAGGCTGCGGCGGGAAAACAGGTAAGACCGGCTTACGAAGAAATGCGACAGACCTATTACCAGATGGAAAACGGAACGGCAGAGGGAGCGGCTTACCGGGAATTTGGTCAAAGATGCCGCCTGCAGCCTTATCTGAAGCTGAGCAGCATTCTGGAACAGAACCGGAAAACCGGAACAAAGAATCTGCGGGAGCTTTTGCGCACCGAAGTGGAGGATGCCTTTGAACTGCGCAAAAACCTGGCCCGGAAAATGGGAGAGGAAGCGGGAACAAAGCTTTTAGTGCCGCTGTTTCTGCTGTTGTTTGTAGTCATGATCTTTATCATGGTTCCGGCCATGATAACGATGGGATAGTGTGGGATGTCTGGCAGGCCGCTGGTTGCGAAAAAGAGACAGGTGCCGGAAATAAGGATGAATCGAATGAATGACAGGGAGAAAATGAGTATGCTGAAAAAGTGGAAAGAAAATAAACTGGTTTCAGAGTGGAATGCGTTTTGGCGCCAGGAGGAGGGCGTGGGAGTCATCGAGGTAGTTTTGATTCTGGTGGTCCTGATTGGCTTGGTGATCATCTTCAAAACGCAGATTACGAAGCTTTTGGAGAATATCTTTAAAGAGATTGAGAGCCAGTCTAAGGAAGTATATTAATTCTGAAACATGGAAAAAGCAGGTGGAAAAAAACAAAATCCGAGCGGTCAGATCACCGTGTTTGTCAGTATGATCCTGATGCTGCTTTTCGCGTTTCTGTGTGTGCTGATGGAGTCGGCCCGCACGGCGGGCGCAAGATGGTATCTGCAGATGGCAGCATCTTCTGCTATGGATTCTGTATTCAGCCAGTATCACCGGGAACTCTGGGACCGCTACCGGCTGCTGTTTGCGGAGTATGAGACCGGGGAGGAGATCGAAGCGGATTTTGCTGGTTTCCTGCTTCCGTATCTGGAAACGGATAACTGGTATCCGATGGCATTGGAAGAAGTTTCGGCAGAGGAAATTGTGCGTGCTGTGGATGGACACGGTGCGTATCTGGAGAAGGAAATCCTGGATTATATGAAGTACGGAATCTGGAACCTGGATTTTGAGGGAGATGCGGTGGAAGGCCTCTGGAAACAGGAGAGGGAGGCGGAGGCGGTGACCGAGATGGCACAGACCTATCGTACCAGAACCCGGGATGTCTGGAAGCTGGAGCGGGTTTTAGAATCCATCAGTGAGAATCTGGACCATCAGAGAAATGACCGTCAGCAGGGGCTGAATGCTCTTTCATCCTATGACGGTGCAGGATTTCGACGGGCGGCAGAACAGATGATCGGGGAATTAAAGAAGATGCCGGGACTTGTGAAACAGTATGAAAAAGAGGCGGACAAGCTGGCGGAAACATTGCAGAAAGACCGACAGGAACAGGAAAACCGCGTGGACCGGCTTGGCACGGAAATGACTGCGGCCCTGGAACAGGAAATTCAGGAATATGAAGCGTATGTTGCGGAGAATGGAAAACGCAGGCAGGAAATCCGGGCTCTGGAGCCACGGTCGGTGGAGCAGATCCAGCGTCTGGAGGAATTGCTTGAGCTTTCCTATGAAGTAGAACGTGAAATTGAAGAGTGGGAAGATGATGACGATGAAGATGGAGACAGCGAGCCGGATTACGAAAGCCTCTGGAGACCGGTGCGAATCGGTCTGGAAAATATTCAGATCCTGCCGCTGTCATTTGTTCACGGCATTCAGGATAAGGAAAAGGAAGGCTGGCTAAAACAGGTGGAGCAGCTTTATCAGGAGGGAATGCTGGGACTTCTGGTGCCGGAAGGGCGTCAGGTATCAGAAAAGACAGCAGCGCTGGCTGCACTGCCTTCTCAAGCGGAAACATATGATGAGGGAGCCGGAAGCGGAAGCATGCCGGACCATATTCTGGTGAATGAATACTGCGGGATGTTTTTCTCTCAGTTCTGCTCAATGCAGACAGATACTGTGGGTGAGGTGCAAAAACAGAAAACGGGCATTGTCGAGACTGAAAATGCTGTACAGGCAGCAGTGGGGCAGCAGAAAGCCGAAGATTACGCACAGATAGCGGAGCATACCCTGGATTATGAGGTGGAATATCTTCTTTATGGAAATGGAAGTGACCGGGAAAATTTAAGTGATGCGGTGCACCATCTTCTGGCAGTGCGGTCTGGCCTGAATCTCATTCATATCCTGTCGGACAACGCAAAGCGGGCACAGGCCAGAGAACTGGCGGCGGTGATTACCGGAGCAGGCTCCATTACACCGCTGATTCTGGTGACAACCTTTTTTGTGATGTCCGTCTGGGCGCTGGGGGAGGCGCTGATGGACGTCAAAGGATTGCTAGCCGGACGGAAGGTAATGCTGTTTAAGGCGGCGGAAGACTGGACCCTCAGCGCGGAGAAGCTTCTGGCACTGGGCCGGGATGGAAAGCCGGATACGGGAGGCGGAGAGCGGGGACTTTCCTATCTTTCCTGGCTGAAAATCCTGCTGTTTGTGGAACCCCTGGTCTGTCAGGAGTATCGGATCATGGATGTGATCGAGTTAAATCTGGGACAGGAAAACAGCGGGTTCCGGATGCGGAACGGTGTGTATCAGGTGCATATCTCTGGGTCTGTTTGTGGAAAGCACCTGTTCTTTTCTCCTGCGTTTGTGGAAAATCTCACGGGAAATCATGAGCAGGGGATGATGATGACGGTAAAGACGGAGCGGAGATATTGAAATTTTCTGAACTATAGGTGGGAAGGAGGTGAAAAGGAATGTCCTGCTGGATGAAAAACAATGGCGTTTATGAGGAAAGACGAGCAGATGAAAAAAATAAAACAAATGTACCTCTCCAAGTACGAAGCCCCTTTTATGAAAGAAACAGATTTTCAGCTCAGGAACAAAAGAAAGCGCCTTCAGGCAGCAGGGCATTCCCTTTCATCTCCTTTCCAGGCCACTGGTGCAGAAAAAGGCATGGGAAGCATCGGGGCAAAGCCGGAGTATCGAAGCTGCTTCGGGCATCCCTGACTCTGGAGGCCGCACTGGTACTGCCGCTTGTGATCTTTGCTTCGGTCTGCCTGATGCTTCCGGCAAAGCTCATGATAACGGAGCGGAAGCTGCAGGCAGGGCTTGAGGCGGCGGGGGAAGAGTTAAGCCAGTATGCCTATCTCCTGGATAGTGTGGAACAGGGAAAGCTGGACGGGATTCCCGGTGCGGGGGAGGCCGCGAAGGCCTTCAGCAAAAACGCGGAAGCCATTGCCGCGCCGCTTTATGCCAGAAGCCGGGCGCTGGCTTACTGTGATACCGCAAACGTATCCCATGTCAGTATGCTTGGTTCCTCGGTGAAGGAGGATGGAGAGACACTGGATCTGGTGATGGATTATGATATTTCTTTTCCATTTCCAGTACTGGGACTTTCCTCCCTTCATCGCACCGTGCGAAGCCGGAGGCGCTGCTGGATCGGACGGGAAGGCCGGTATGGGGAAGGCACGGAAAACGCGGATGAGGATGAGCGGATCGTCTATGTAGGGAAAAACAGTACACGCTACCATCCAGACCGGAATTGTCATTATCTTTCCAATAAGCTGACGGCCGTATCCTGGGAGCGTGTTTCAGATAAGCGGAACACGGACGGCAGCAAATATTATCCCTGCTCTGCCTGCGCGAAAGGGGCAGGAAAAGGGAGTACCGTCTACATTATGTCAAGCGGAGGCAAGTATCATACATTGCAGGACTGCAAGGCAATCATGGCCTATGTGCGGGCGGTAAAGCTGAAGGAAGTTAAATATCTCGGTGCCTGCTCTTACTGTGGAGGATGAGCCGGAGTAGTGAATGATATGATGAGGGAAGTATTATGAAAATAGAAATGGCGCGTATGGGAGTGTTTCTTGTGTTTTTACTGGCGGCAGCCTGGCAGGATTTTGGAACAAAACAGATTTCATCGGAAATTCTGTGGTTATCCGGAACAGCGGCCCTGGTCTGTCAGTCCCTGTCCGTGCTGTGTCTGGCATTTATAAAGGAAGCGGGGGCAGAAGAAACGGTACTTTGGTTTTTTCTGAATGCCTGGGGACCTTACCTGGCGGGAGTATTACCCGGAGCAGCGCTTCTGGCCCTTTCCTGGCTGGGCTGTGGAATCGGTGCCGGAGACGGCTTCTTTTTCCTGGTGAGCGGGCTGCTTCTTGGACTGCGGCATAACCTGCTGTTTTTGTGCGGAACGGTGTTATGCTGCGGTTTGTTTGGTCTTGGATATTATGTCTGGAGCCGGTTGAAAGGAAATGATGCGGGAGGAAAAACAGAACTTCCGCTGCTGCCCTTTGGTGTGATACCGGGGATTTGGACGGCGGTGTTGTATATGACGGAGTTTCGGGCATTTGGAGTGTAGAATGCAGAGAGTGTCTGGACGCGGTGATGTCGGAGACTGCAAGAACACATGCCCTGTGAGTCGGCACGAATGTGCATTCAGCAGGAGGGAAGATGAGATTACAGGCAAGTATGACCGTAGAAGCGGCAGGTGTCATGGTGGTGGTGCTGACAACGCTTATGATTCTGATGGGGCAGGCCATGAACTGGAGCGCCAGGGCAGCGGGAAATTTTGCGCTGCATGAGACTGTGGAGCGGGAGCGGCACCGGATAGAACATGCGGAGGAGGAACAGATAAAAGAGCAGGCGAAAGGAAACAACTGGGAGCTGGAGATTACGGCGCCGGTCTTTCGCCCGGAAAAAATGCTCAGGATGTGGAGCCTGGCGGAGGATATGACATGAAGACCAGTTATCAGAGAGAACTGAAGCGGAATTATCTTATTGTGGAGACAGAAACTTCAGAGGGGCAGGGAGAGCCGCCATTTGAGCAGAAGATGCTGGAGCAGAATCAGATTGACGGGATTTTGCGGTTTCAGGTGCGGCAGAAGGATGAGGAGGTTCGCTTCTTTTACGAGATTACTTCTAAACAGCCGTTGTCCCGCCTTCTGGAAGGGCAGACGATTCAGGCAGAGCAGATCCGGGCCCTGGTGTTTGGGATTGCCCGGTCACTGGATCATATGGAACAGTATCTGCTCAGTGAAAAAAGCGTGCTTCTGGATCCGGAATATCTGTATGTGGATCCGGAAAGCCTGAAGGTCTGGCTGTGCCTGGTGCCGGGAATGGAATGTGATTTCCCGGAGGATTACAGCCGGTTTCTGGAGTATCTGCTTGGTAAAGTGGATCACCGTGATAAAGAGTCGGTGGTGCTGGCCTATGGCCTGTATCAGGAAACCAGAAAAGAAAATTACGGAATGACGGATATTCTGCGGCTGGCACAGCAGAAAAGCAGTGTGAGCGGGCCGAATCATAAAAACGGGACAAAGAGCCAATGGCAAAGATCTGACGATTTGGAAGTTTTACAGTCAGCAGGTGGGAACATTGCCGGGGAAAAATCGCTGGAAGAAGGAGATCATGTGCAAAGAAGCAGACAGGAAAATGGCTGGCAGCTGGGAACAGTGCGCGGGAAGCAGATCCAGACAGACGCACAGGAAGAATCAGCTGGTTTGCTTGGCAGGTGGAAACAGAGGAGAAAGGAACGAAAAGAAGAGAAACAGAGAGAGCTGGAGCGGGCTGTGCAGATGCCCTGGGATACCATCGCATTTGATGGCGCTTCTCCGGAAGAATGGGGAACTCCGGAAGGATATGGCAGAGCAGAATACAAAGAGGAGCGTGGAACAGAAAATAGCGGAGTAAGGTATGAAATGGGAAATGGTGGAACAGCGTATGACCCGGGCAGCCGGGCAGGTCGACAGCAGCCGTTGGAAGCCGCAGCGGCAGCTCAAAGCAGCGACACAATCCTGCTGAATGGAGAAACGAACGGAGCCACTGCCCAGGTGAAGCGCCTGACCGCGCTGGAACCAGGCACAGAAGACATCGTCATTGCCTATTATCCGTTTATCATTGGAAAACAGGAAAACCTGGTAGACTATGTTCTTCGCCGGGAAACTGTCAGCCGCCTGCATCTTCGCATCGATCGGAAGGAAGACCGCTACTATGTGCAGGACTTAAATTCCACAAACGGCACCATGGCCGGCGGCCATATATTGGAAAATAACGAAATCATGGAAATATGGGATGGCGTGGAGATCAGCATTGCGGGAGCGAGATACAGATTTGAATAAGAATGTGTGGAAAGTGTAACGCATGGCAGACAGAATAATGGGAGAATCCCTGCTTGAGAAATGGAGGGGTGGATGCTAAAATGAAATTCAAAGCGGCAGGATGATACGGAACTTGGACGGCTGATGCATGATCTTCATTGTGCAGATGCTGAAAAATGTATAACAGTATTTTAGCAGACCGGGTGAGGGAATTAAAGCATACGCAGAAGGGAGTGGAACGAATGTGCAGGGAGATGGAGCAGATTTACAGTGAGGGTATTGAAATTGGAGAAAAGAGAGGAATAGAGCTGGGAGCACTGGAAAAAGCCAGGGAAACCGCGATTTCTCTTGTTGGAATGGGCTTGTCGGTAGATAAGATTGCCGAGGCTGTGAAAATTAGTGAAGAGGTCGTGAAAGAATGGCTGGATAGAGCAGTATAAGTTTGAAAATTGAATTATAAGAGCACGTAAAACCCCCACGGCATGAAGTCTGTCTGGAAATTCCAGATTTACAGAAATGCCATGGGGATTTTGTTGTTTTATTCTATTTATTCTGACTTCCCGTTTCCCGGATGACAGCGTCTTTCCGTTTCTTCACCTCTGGACGGAGCACAGCGCCGATTCCAGGGGCGTTCGGAAGTTTTGCGTGGCCGTTCTCAATGACTGGAAGTGTCTCCACAATATCCTGATACCAGGTTGCGAGGTTGGCGCGGACCACTTCCTGGAAGAGGCCTGCCGGGGAGTTTAAGGCAAGGTGCAGGCCGGACCAGAGAAGAACCGGACCGGTGCAGTCATGGGGCGCGATTGGAATGTTGTAGCTTTCCGCAAGAGCCGCAATCTTGCGGCCTTCGGTCAGGCCGCCGCACCAGCCAAGATCCAGCATGGCGTAATCAAAGGCGCCGGCCGCGAACATCTGGCGGAAGGTGACAGCTCCGGCCAGAGTTTCGCTGCCGCAGATAGGCGTTCGGGTCTTGGAACGGAGTTCTTTGATCTGCTGGATGTCATCCATCTTGCAGAGCGGATCCTCTGCCCAGAAGATATCGTAGGGCTCCAGGGCTTTGCAGATGCGCAGGGCAGCAGGCGTGCTCCAGAGGCTGTGCAGTTCGCACATGATTTCCATTTTATTGCCGACGGCATCGCGGATCAGCTGAAACGGCTTCAGGCCCGCTTCCAGATCTTCTGCGGAGATCCAGTTTCCCTGGGTTTTTGCGGCAAAGGGGTCAAATGGCCAGATCTTCATAATCTTATAGCCTTCGCTTAAGAGGCTCTTTGCCAGGGCACCGGCATCGCGCGTAAACGCAACCTGATCATCGTAAGGCCCGCGCATCTCATCCTTGTCGGTGATCATGCGACGGCTGGTTCCGGAATTGTAGGCACTACTGCTGGCATTGAAGGAGTAGCCGGAGCAGGTGTTATAAACCTGAATGGAAGAGCGGGATGCTCCGCCCAGGGCCTCATAAACCGGGATGCCGTGGCGTTTTCCGGCCAGATCCCAGAGGGCAATATCAATGGCGCTGGCTGCCCGGACTTCCGCGCTGGCACTGTGGAAACCTACATAAGGAGTTAAGAGTGTGCGGGAAATCAGTTCAATATTTCTGGAATCCTGCCCGATCAGCCACGGGCAGATATCATGGTGGATGATGGTTTCAATGGCAGCAGTACCGCGCCAGGCTTCCCCCAGGCCGGTGAGATTTTCGTCAGTTTCAATTTCAACCCAGATGCTGTTCGGAAACTGCTCCAGGCGGATGGTACGGACATTGGTAATGATAGACATGGAAAGACCTCCTCATCAAAAAGATTAAGAAGATTATAGTACGCGCAGACTGTACAATCAATGGATTTTGTACATGGATTTTTCCGGGCGGATACGGTAAGATAATGGATGAACTGTAGCATAGAAAGTATTGTAAAAAGAACGGAGTTTACATGAACCAGTATCAGAATCCTTATTATATGGTGCCGCAGCGGCGGCCGCGGGCATGGGTGAATGGCACCCTGATCGTCCTGAATATCCTGTATTTTTTGTATCTGGAGCTGACCGGTTCCACAGAAGATGCCTATTTCATGCTGGAGCATGGGGCCATGTATGGTCCGTTTGTCCTGCGGGGGCATGAATATTACCGGCTGCTGACCTCCATGTTTATGCACTTTGGAATCAACCATATTGTAAATAACATGCTGGTTTTATTTGTCCTTGGGGATAATCTGGAACGGGCGCTGGGCAAGGTGAAGTATCTGATCTTTTATCTGATCTGCGGAGTCGGAGCCAATGCAGTTTCTCTGCTGTTTGAAATTCTGGTGGGCGACTGGTCGGTGGGAGCCGGGGCGTCCGGCGCGATTTTCGGCGTAGTTGGCGGACTGATCTATGTGGTGGCCGTGAACAAGGGACGGCTGGAGGATTTAAGCACGCGGCAGCTGGTGATCATGGCGGCATTTTCTCTGTATCTGGGCTTTACCAGCACTGGCGTGGACAACACCGCCCATGTGGCCGGTCTGGTGATCGGAATCATCCTGGCCGCCATTCTGTACCGCAAACCAAAGCGCACTTGCAGAGCAGATATTTGGGGGGTATAATGTGTGATAGCAATGAGCAGTGCTTTTTATTTGTTTTTGAACAAGCACTGCGTGAAAGCGAATGGAGGAAACGATAATGAGAGATGATAACTGTATTTTCTGTAAAATCGCAAACGGCGAAATCCCGTCTGCAACCGTATATGAGGATGATGATTTCCGCGCAATTCTGGATTTAGGCCCAGCCTCAAATGGCCACACCCTGATCCTGCCGAAGAATCATTATAAAGATCTCTGCGAGGCAGATGAGGCAGTTATGGCAAAGATTCTGCCGTTAGCCGCAAAGCTTGGCACATCCATGAAGAGCCAGCTTGGCGCAAGCGGCTTCAATGTGGTTCAGAACAACGGAACCAGCGCAGGTCAGACCGTGTTCCATCTGCATGTTCATGTAATCCCGCGCTACGAGGGCGGCCCGGACATGGTAAACTGGGCACCGGGCAAGCCGGAGCAGGAAGAGCTGGCACAGACTGCCGAGACTTTAAAAGCAGGACTGTAAAGAACATATAACATAAAATGGGCTGTGAAAAATGTTTCATTTTTCACAGCCATTTTTGCAAATACTATTTATCAGCCTCTTCCTTCTCTGCATAGGACGCGATCAGTCCCATCACGATGCTCACTGCATCGGACAGCTCGCTCTTTTCCATAGCATCCACAAACTTTCTGCGGTTTTCGTAGGTGCTTTCAATAGCGTCATACAGGGTGTCACTGGTAACATTTTCTTCCTCCAGAACAGTGGAGAAGCCCTGTTTCTCAAAGGACCGGGCGTTTAAGATCTGGTCGCCGCGGCTTGCTGCTGCGGAGAGCGGAATCAGGATGTTCGGTTTTCTAAGTGCCAGGATCTCGCAGATGGAGTTTGCGCCCGCGCGGGACAGAACGATGTCGGCAGCGGCAAACAGATGGCGCAGCGGAGCATCTACATATTCATACTGTACATATCCTGGACGGCCGATGAGACTGTCGTCCAGATGGCCTTTTCCGCAGATATGTATCACCTGATATTTCTGCAGAAGCTTTGGCAGCAGTGCGCGGACGGCGTTGTTGACGGCAACAGCACCCAGGCTTCCGCCAATGACCATAATAATCGGTTTGGCAGCGGAAAGACCGGTGAAATTGAGACCGGTCAGGCGGTCCCCCTGGAGCAGCTCCCGGCGGATGGGGGATCCGGTGAGGACAGCTTTGTCTTCCGGCAGATACTGTAAGGTCTCCGGGAAGTTGCAGCAGACCTTGGCAGCGGACGGGATGCAGATCTTGTTGGCCAGTCCCGGAGTCATGTCGGACTCATGGATGATGGTCGGAATCTTAAAGTGTTTTGCGGCCAGAACCACCGGAACGGACACAAATCCGCCTTTGGAGAAGACTACATCCGGGCGGTATTTCTTTAAAAGCGCGCGTGCCTCGGCATAGCCTTTGATGACACGGAACGGATCGGAAAAGTTTTTGATGTCGAAGTAACGGCGCAGCTTGCCGGATGAGATGCCATCGTAAGGAATGCCGGCACCCTCAATCAGTTTTTTCTCGATGCCGTTGTAGGAACCGATGTAATGAATCTCATAGCCGCGCTCCTGCAAAGATGGCAGCAGAGCCAGGTTCGGTGTAACGTGTCCGGCAGTACCGCCGCCGGTCAGAACGATTTTCTTCATATAATATACCTCCGGTTGGATAGAAGTCTGAATCATAAAAACATCTGTACTACTATAGTACCCGCCGGGGGCAAAATGTCAACCCTGAAAAATCCGTTGCCTTTCCGCAAAAGGTTTGTTAGACTGGTAAGGAGAAAATTGACAACAGATCACAGAAAGCAGAGGAAATCATATATGTTAGGAATTATCGGTGCCATGAAGGCGGAAGTGGAGCAGTTGAAGCAGGAAATGAAGCAGCCGGAGATTGTAACCGTGGCTGGTATGGAGTTTTATAAGGGAACTATCGGAGAAAAAGAGGTGGTTGTGGTTCAGTCCGGAATCGGCAAGGTCAGCGCAGCGCTGTGCGTACAGATCCTGGCAGACCGTTTTGGAGTGGATGGTGTGGTCAATACTGGTATTGCAGGTTCCCTGAAAGCAGAGATCAACATTGGAGATCTGGTGCTTTCCACGGATGCGATCCAACATGATGTGGACGCAACCAACTTTGGTTACCCGTTAGGAGAGATTCCACAGCTGGGAACCCTGACTTTTGAGGCAGATGAGCGCCTGCGCGGTCTGGCAAAGAAGTGCTGTGAGGAGGTAAATCCAGATATCAGCATTTATGAGGGCAGAGTCCTGACCGGAGATCAGTTTATCTGTGATAAGAAAAAGAAAGAGTGGCTGAGTGAGACCTTTAACGGCTCCTGCACCGAGATGGAGGGCGCGGCCATTGCCCAGGCGGCTTACTTAAACAAGATCCCGTTCCTGATCGTGCGTGCCATCTCCGACAAGGCCGATGACAGCGCCTCCATGGATTATCCGGAATTTGAGCGCCAGGCCATCATTCACAGCACGAACCTGACCCGCGCACTGATTCTGGCATACTAAGCGGCCTATGGACGCCGGAGCAGATGCCAGGCTACGGTCATACCTGAAGGTAACACGCGTTTTTTAGCAGAACTTGACGAACGATTCTGAGCTCCCTGAACTTTTCAAACGGTGACTGGGCAGTTATAATGATACCTGTCGAGACACCATGGCAACTGTCACACACGCTGCGGGACGGATCCTGAAACGCCGCGTGTGGCAGTTGGAAAAAGGAAAAGAAAGGGGAGCTGTTTTTATGCTGCAATTACTGGAAACAGGCCGTGCGCTCTACGCGCTGGCAGCACTTTGCGTACTGGGGATTTTGACACGGATGATCACCCGTCACGCCTACAAAAGATTGCTGAAGGAAAGCAAAGACCTTTCACTGACCAAGAACAAAAGTTTAAAGGAACTCCGGCAGAGAGCGGAGAATACATATCGTGTGAATCAGGGACTGGTAGACAGTGGCGCCTGGCTGGAGCATCAGCTGTATGAATTCAGAACCATGGGAATCAGGCTTTCTGCCTGGAGCGGCATGAGCGTGCGGTGGACGTGGCTTTGTTTGCTGCTTGGCGGCGCGGCAGCCTTTTTCTCTTACTGGTATCGTCTGGATACCTATTATGTAGTTTTATATGGCGGAGGAGCGGTACTCATGGCTATGCTGACCATGCTGTTTGACGGCGGAATTGCAGGAGATTTAAAGGAGCAGCTTCTGATCAGCCTGCAGGATCAGATTGACAACGTGGTAGGACCGAAAATGGCACGGAATCTTTCCATGGAAAACGGACGTACGGAGGGCATGGGAGACCGGGGCGCGCTGCGCAATGTGAGCCGTCTGGTAGACCGGGCCGGACGCATGGGCCGGGTAGAGCCGGAGGATGATGAAGAACAGCAGACTGCGCGGACGGCCCAGGCTGCAAGCGGAGGCCGCAGGGAGAACCGCAGAAATGGCAATCGCGTTTCTGCTGCCGTGAAAACCGCGGCTCCCGCACCGGAGACTCCGGCCAAGGAGAGCATCCGGGATGCGGACTTTATTAAGCGGGGACTGGAGCAGATGGCGGCCAGCCGGGAGAAGAACCGGGGAAGTGATGAAAACTGGATCAGGGATTTAAAACCGGAGGAGGTAGAGCTGATCGGAGATATTTTGAAGCAGTATCTGGCCTGAAAATGGCCCGGAGTCTGATTGAGACGCTGTCACTTGCGCAATATGCGGACGGCGGCAATCCATCCATCTGACAAAAAAGGAGAGGCGTTTCCATTTGACGGAAGCGTCTCCCTTTTTTCCTTTTTATTCTTCGATTACTTCAATCTCCAGATAATCAAAATCGATCTGTTCAATAAAGCTGTCTTTGGTGAATCTTGTTTTGGCGTGGCGTTTAAAGTCATTGATGTTGGAGGAGAGCCAGATTGGCTTCCCAAGATCAAATTCATAACAGATATCATCCAGAGACTGGAATACCATACTGGTGCGGGACATACTGTAATCAGTCTGGCAGATTACGGTATCTTTGACCAGGTGGTTATCCTTCCAGATCTTTCCCCACATACGGAACATATATTTCTCCTTTCGGACTGCATCCGGAGGTCTGGGCAAATAAGCCTGATGATTCCGGGTTTTCTTTTTGTTAAGTTTCTGAATAGTTACGAGTATAAGGGATTTTGGCTTTTCTGTAAAGCGGCATCCGTTAGATTGTCGGATCCTGTTACATTCGCTTGTAGTTCGAATCAGAATGTAGTAAACTGTAAACAGTATATTTCGAAGAGAAAGCTTTCGCAGAAAACAAAATTCCGGACATGGGGCTTTGTTTTGCAAAGGAAAAGCTTGCGAAGGAGGAAACAGATATGGCGCAGACTATTCAGGAATGCCTGGACTATCTGGCAGCAGCAAGGGAATCTGTAGAGGAACTGTCGTTGGCCGCAGACCGGGAAGAACAATTAAAGCAGGATGAGAATCGACTGAAAAAGGCTCTGGATACCGAAAAAAAGCAGATGTCGGATGCTGTAGGCACTACGGTAAAAAAAAGGAGAGAGGAGCTGAATTCCAGTTATGACACGGAGATCAGCAAAGCGCAGGATCTGTTAAAGAAAGCCCGTGCAAGGCGGGAAAAAGCCAGAAACCAGGGCGTGAAGGAGCGTATTGCGGAGGAGACCTCCGAGCTTCATGAGTATAATAAAGAACTGCTTGGCAATATGAAAGCAAAGTTCCGGGAGCATCATGCACCGTCCTGGTGCCGGAGCCGTCTTTACTACAGTCTTTATATGCCGCGGTGGGCCAAGGAATTTCTGGGGCTTCTGATCTTTATCGCGTTATTTTTCCTGGTACTGCCATTTGGGATTTACGCAGCACTGCCCCAGCATAAGACCCTGTATCTGGCACTTATTTATGTGGCGGATATCGTGATCGTGGGCGGAATCTACATGTGGATCGGCAACCACACAAAGCTCCAGTACGCGGAATGCTTAAAGGAAGGCCGCCGCATCCTGGACCAGATGCATGCCAATGACAAAAAAATCAAAGTCATCACCGGCACCATCCGCAAGGACCGCAACGAGTCGCTTTATGATCTGGAGAAATATGACGATGAGATTGCGCGGCTGACACAGGAACTCAATGAGGTGGCGGCAAAGAAAAAAGAGGCATTAAATACATTTGAGACCGTCACAAAGAACATTTTACAGGATGAAATCGAGCATGGACACCGGGAAAAGATCGCGGAACTGGAGCATGAATATGAGGACGTAAAACGTCAGCTTCAGCTTACTACGGCGGAGGTGAAGGCACGCCGCCTTACACTCACGGACCAGTATGGAAGTCATCTGGGCAAAGAATTTCTGGATCCGTTCAAGCTGCAGGATTTAAGTAATATCCTGCAGCAGGGACGGGCTTCCAATATTAGTGAAGCCATCGGTGTTTACCAGGAAGATGAGCGGAAACACTGATACGAATAAAAGTTGTCCGGCCTGCCTATAATAGGAATAACAAAATGGCGCAGGCGGGATGAGATCATGAAAAAACGAATCAGAGAGCAGGACATTTACTATTTTGACTCCGGAGAGCAGGAAGACACCGGGCTTTGCGCCGGCATGCTCCGGCAGATGATCGGTGAGATCATGCGCAGGGAGAATCGAAGGGGGGTCCTGCTCTTTTGTATTGGAACGGACCGTTCCACCGGAGACAGCCTGGGTCCGCTGATCGGCCATAAACTGCGGGACCTGGGACAGAAAAATGAGCGGGTTCAGGTAGTGGGAACCCTGGACTGCCCGGTTCATGCCATGAACCTGGAACAGGCCATTTTTATGGTACGCCGCTGTTATCCGGACCATGTGATCGTGGCGGTGGACGCGTCGGTGGGAAGGAGTGAGCATGTGGGCTGCGTCACTCTGGGAAAAGGCGCGCTTCGGCCGGGCCTTGGAGTCTGCAAGGAGCTGCAGGCAGTGGGAGATATCTTTATCACCGGAATTGTGGGAGGCTGCGGAAGCTGTGATCCGCTGATGCTGCAGAGCGTACGTCTCTCTGTGGTCATGCGGATGGCAGATTATATCTGCGACAGCGTGCGGCAGGCACTGGTTCCGGAACCACACAATTTTTGTCGAAGAGTTTTATAGATTCCATGACGCAAACTGACAAATTATACGGGCACTTCGTGGTATGATGCAGCAAACGGGCCACGGACAGGTACAAAATGATGCTGCGCTTTGTCTGTGGTTATAAACATCATGCTGTGGGGTGAGATTATGGGTGAACTTTATAATCCGTATCCGAAACTGCCGAAAAATATCCGGCAGGTCGGGGAGCGGGATCAGGTGGTAAAGCTTTATATCGAGGATTATGTCAATACATATCTGAAAAGACTGTATCCGGCCGGAGGACAGGATCTGCGGGTCGGCCTTCTTCTGGGGGAAATCCGCACGGAAGAAGGAATTCCGTTTCTGTTCATTGACGGAGCACTGGAGATGGAGCAGGTGACCCGGGAAGGGGAAAAGGTGGAATTTACCGAGGAGGCCTGGAAAAAGGCGTATCAGGTGATGGAGCAGATGTTTCCCCACCGCAGTGTACAGGGGTGGTTTTTGTGCGGCGCACCGGGGTGCGCTTTAAGCCCGCTGGATTACTGGAAGCAGCACGGGCAGTATTTTTCCGGAAAAAACCAGCTGATGTACTTAAATTCCGGACTGGAAGGGGAAGAGGCCATTTATACGGCCTCGGAGGACGGATTTTATAAACTCAGGGGCTACAGCATTTATTATGAAAGAAACCAGATGATGCAGGATTACATGGTGTCCAGAAAGGACGCAAGGCGCGTGGAAAGCGGGACCAGGGATATGGTGATCCAGGATTTCCGTGACCGGATGGAGGAGCGGAAGCAGAGTGTGGGACATGCCCGCTCTGCCATTGGACTTCTGGGCGGAACCTGCAGTGTCCTGGCAGTTCTTGTTCTGGCAGGAGGCCTGGTCATGTTTGGAAATTACCGGAAAATGAAGGATATGGAGGCGGTGATCGCTTCGGTGATGCCGTCTGATGTTAAGACCGGGGGCCTGAGATCCTTTGCCGGACAGGATGAAGACGGGGATCTGGAAGTGGAGTCTGTGCCGGGGGAGGTTTATCCGACTCTGGCGGACATTGTGATCGATCAGGGGACTGGGACTGATGTGAACGCGGCTGGAAATGACGCCGCAGGAATGGAAGCTGGAGCGGATGCAGCAGGAAACACAAATGCCGGAACATCTGCTTCCGGGGCACAGAATGCTTCTGAAACCAGCACACCCCATGGCGGAAATGCAGGCGCTTCGGCGGATGCGGCTCCAGCGGCGGCTGTGGTACAGATCCCGTCTGATGCTGTAAAATATGTGGTTCAGGAGGGGGAAACTCTGTACGGAATCTGCATAGAACGCTACCACAGTATGGCCCAGATTCCGCAGATCTGCGCATGGAACGGACTGGCAGATGAGAATCACATTTCCGTGGGGCAGGAGTTGTATCTTCCTGCGAAATGATGTATACTTGAATATATATCCTTCACTGCGAGAGGTAACGGAAAGGCTAGGAGACAAAAGAGATGAGTGATTTCGGCTCCATGAGCAGAGAAAGCAAGAAAGATAAGCTGCGCAGACAGATCGTCCGGCCGCAGCAGCCCGCATGGAACGCTGATCCGGAAGAAGACAGTGAAGCTGTGGTGCGCAAGGCCCACAACCGGGTTTTACGTCACCGGTGGCCCCTGGTGATCCTGGTGCTGCTTCTGATAGGAGGCGGCGTGGCAGCCTGGATCTTTTACCAGCGCAATTACCGCTATTCCGGTTATGATACGGCATGGCAGGTGGACTTAAACGAGGGAAGTCTCGTGGGCTATGAGAGTTTTGGAACGAATGTTTTAAAATATACCAAGGATGGTGCTTCCTATCTGGACAACCGCGGACGCACGGTCTGGACGGAAAGTTACGAAATGAATTCTCCGGTAATTTCTGTAAAGGGGGATTACGCCGCCATTGCGGATATGCAGGGGAACAGCATTTACATATGCAACACAGACGGCACACAGGGGCAGGCTACAACGGTACTGCCCATCAGTAAGGTGGCAGTGTCCGGTACCGGAGTTACGGCGGCTGTGCTGGAGGATTCCGCATCCAGCTACATTACATTTTTCAAGAAAGACGGTACATCCCTGGATATTACCGTAAAGACCAATATGTCAGGTGATGGCTATCCTCTTGATATTGCTCTGTCAGCTGATGGAACCCAGCTGATGTGTTCCTTCGTATATCTGCAGGGAAGCGAGCTGAAAAACCGAGTGGTATTCTACGATTTTTCGGAGATCGGAAAGAATGTTCCGAACCGTCTGGTAGGCGGCTTTGATGATGAATTTCAGGGAGATATGGTGCCCCGTGTAACCTACATGGGTGATCCGTATTCCTGCGCGTTTTCCGGCAAGGCCCTGACCTTTTTCTCATCCAGGAACCTGGCATCACCGGAGCTTCTGGAGCAGAGAACCATTGAGGAACGTATCGACAGCGTATTTTATTCCGATGAATACGCGGCAGCGATTGTCCGCAACACCAATGGAGAGTACGGAAGCCGCCTGGAGGTCTACAAAAAAGACGGAACCCATGTGCTCAGCAAGGAATTCAATTTTGAATATACCCATGCGGATTTTGATGGAGATCTGATCATCCTGTATAATGAAGATTCCTGCAGGATTTATAATATGAGCGGAACAGAAAAGTTTGACGCAACCTTTGACTTCCCTGTTTCGAGGATCAGAAAAGGACGGTTTCCCGGTACGCTGGTGGTAACCGGTCCGCAGCAGATGCGTGAGCTGAAGCTGCACTAAAGTGGTAGGCAATACAAAAAATTTATATAATACCAGGAGGTCTCACCAATGAACACTATCGATACTATGTCTGTGAACGCGATCCGTGTATTATCCGCAGACGCGATCCAGAAAGCTAAATCCGGTCATCCGGGTCTCCCATTAGGCAGTGCTCCGGCAGCATATGAGCTCTGGATGAACCACATGAACCACAACCCGGCAGATCCGCAGTGGGCAAACCGTGACCGTTTCATCTTATCCGGCGGTCATGGCTCCATGCTATTATATTCCCTGCTTCACTTATTCGGATACGGCGATCTGTCAAAAGAGGACCTGATGAACTTCCGTCAGTTAGGCTCCAAGACCGCAGGTCATCCGGAGTACGGCCACACGGTTGGTGTTGAGGCTACCACCGGACCGTTAGGCGCCGGCATGGGTATGGCAGTTGGCATGGCAGCAGCCGAAGCACATCTGGCAGCTATCTTCAACAAAGAGAACTATCCGGTCGTTGACCATTACACCTATGTGCTGGGCGGTGACGGCTGCATGATGGAGGGCATTTCTTCCGAGGCATTCTCCCTTGCAGGAACCCTGGGCCTCTCCAAACTCATCGTATTATATGATTCCAACCGCATCTCCATCGAGGGAAGCACGGACATCGCTTTCACTGAGAATGTACAGGAGCGCATGGCTGCATTTGGTTTCCAGACTCTGGACGTTGCAGATGGCAACAACTTAGATGAGATCGGCAAAGCCATCGAGGAAGCAAAGGCAGATACCACCCGCCCGTCCTTCATCACCATTCATACCCAGATCGGTTATGGCTGCCCGGCAAAACAGGGTAAGGCAAGCGCTCATGGCGAGCCTTTGGGTGAGGAGAACATCGAGGCTATGAAGGACTTCCTGGGCTGGCCGTCCAAAGAGCCGTTCTACGTACCACAGGAGGTTTATGACCACTACGCAAAAGCTGCAGAGGAGAAAGCAGAGGTTGAGGCAGCATGGAATGTGATGTTCGCTGCATACTGCCAGGAGTACCCAGAGATGGAAACACTCTGGAACCAGTATTACGGAGACACGGACGAGCTTGCAAAGGCACTTATGGAGGACGATTCCTTCTGGGCAAACAGCGAGAAGGCTGAGGCAACCCGTAACCTGTCCGGTAAGGTCATCAACAAGTTAAAAGACCGCATGCCGAATCTGATCGGAGGCTCTGCTGACCTGGCTCCGTCCAACAAGACCAACATGAGTGATGCAGGAGATTTTTCCAAAGCAGATTACGCTGGCAGAAACATGCACTTCGGTGTTCGTGAGCTGGCTATGACCGCAATCGGAAACGGTATGATGCTGCACGGCGGCCTGCGTACCTATGTATCCACCTTTTTCGTATTCAGTGATTACACCAAGCCAATGGCACGTCTGTCCGCACTGATGAAACTGCCGTTAACCTTCGTATTCACTCACGACAGCATTGGTGTAGGCGAGGATGGACCGACCCACGAGCCGATCGAGCAGCTGGCTATGTTCCGCGCAATGCCGAATTTCCATGTGTTCCGTCCGTGTGACGCTACCGAGACTGCAGCTGCATGGTACAGCGCTGTAACTTCCAAGACCACTCCGACCGCACTGGTACTCTCCAGACAGAACCTGGCTCCGATGCCGGGCAGCTGCAAGGACGCGTTAAAGGGCGGCTATGTCATCGATGACTGCGAGGGAACCCCGGACCTGATCCTCATCGCTTCTGGTTCTGAGGTAGAGCTGTCTGTGAAGGCAAAAGCAATTCTGGCAGCAGAAGGCAAGAAGGTACGTGTTGTATCCATGCCGTGTATGGATCTGTTCGAGGAGCAGTCCGCAGAGTATAAGGAGTCTGTACTTCCGAAGGCAGTCCGCAAGCGTGTCGCTGTAGAGGCGCTGAGCGACTTCGGCTGGGGCAGGTATGTTGGCCTGGACGGCGCATGCGTGACCATGACCGGTTTTGGCGCAAGCGGTCCGGCTGCACAGCTCTTTGAGCACTTTGGATTTACCGCAGAGCACGTTGCTGAGGTAGCATGCAGCCTGTAAGATTGTTTTAAGTGAAAATATAGTCCGTACCGCCCGGCAGAAAACTGCCGGGCGATGTGGGTTTTGGGAAGGAGCAAGGCATGCACGAAAGCAAAAAGAAATGCATTGGAATAGATGTAGGGGGAACCACCGTCAAGATCGGCTTATTTGAGACAGATGGCACTCTGTTATTTAAGTGGGAGGTTCCCACCAGAAAGGAAGAGGGCGGCCGCTACATTTTAGAGGATGTGGCAGCGTCTATCCGGGAAGTTCTCACGGAAAAGGAGATTCATTTTTCGGATATTTTGGGTGCAGGACTTGGCATTCCGGGGCCGGTCATGCCGGACGGCTATGTAGAGGTCTGCGTGAACCTGGGATGGCGGGATGTGAACCCGCAGAAAGAACTGAGTGCCATGCTGGACAATATTCCGGTTAAGAGCGGAAATGATGCCAACGTGGCAGCTCTTGGCGAGATGTGGCGTGGCGGCGGTATGGGCTTTACCGATATTGTCATGGTAACCCTGGGAACCGGCGTGGGCGGCGGCATCATCATTGATGAAAAGATCATTGCCGGAAAACATGGCCTTGGCGGTGAGATTGGCCATATTCATATTCGCGATGAGGAATGGGAACACTGCAATTGCGGCGGCGTAGGCTGCGTGGAGCAGATTGCAAGCGCGACCGGTATTGCCAGAGAGGCGAGACGCCGCATGGCCGGAGAGGAGACGCCGTCTGTGCTCCGCCAGTACGGTGACGCCGTGACCGCAAAGGATGTTCTGGATGCAGCGAAGGCCGGAGATGAGCTGGCCCTCTCTGTGGTGGAGACGGTGGGCCGTTATCTGGGCATGGCTCTGGCAGGTATTGCCATGACGGTAGATCCGCAGATGTTTGTCATTGGCGGAGGCGTGTCAAAGGCAGGCCAGTTTCTGATTGACATCATTGATAAGTATTATCAGCATTATTCTCCGATTTCCCAGAATAAAGGTATCATTGGACTTGCGAAGCTGGGAAATGACGCGGGAATCTATGGTGCGGCCCGCCTCGTACTTGGTTAAAAGGCAAATGTATTGAAAAAAGAAATACCCGGAGCGTGATTGCTCCGGGTAAACTATTGCAAAACCGCGTAAAATCATATAAAATGAGGAGACCCCGGTGGACTTTCGTCCAACCGGGGCAATTATGAAAAATCTATGTGCAATTTGACTGTTTCATCAAGTTACAACCGTTTCTTAAGATGTTTTTAGTATAGGAAAAAGTTGTGAATAAAGTATGAACAACGAATGAACAAACTGTAAAACATAGTGCAAAATCTATAATTACATTTCGTCAGGAAGCAATTCTTTGTGAAAATAGCAAAAAAGAGATTCCGATAAACACCAATAAGAGGAGGACATTATGTCAGAAGAGAGAAGAAGACGGACGATCGTAATCGGTCATAAGAATCCGGATACCGATTCCATCTGTTCCGCAATCTGCTACGCAGCATTAAAATCCAAAATCACCGGAAAAGAGTATGTGGCAGGCCGTGCCGGTCATGTCAACGAGGAGACACAGTATGTGCTGAACTACTTTAACGTAGAGGCTCCGCAGCTGGTAGAGAGCGTAAAAACCCAGGTTAAGGATATTGAGATTCGCGCGACTAAGGGCGTAGAACGCAACATTTCCTTAAAGAAGGCATGGAACCTGATGCAGGACGCTCATGTTGTAACCCTGCCGGCAGTCAGTGAGAAAGGCGTACTGGAAGGTCTGATCACGGTTGGTGATATCACCAAATCCTACATGAACGTGTTAGACAGCAGTATCCTGTCCAAAGCGCACACCCAGTACAAGAACATTCTGGAGACCCTGGAGGGCGCTATGGTTGTGGGCGATGAGAACGATTACTTCGATCAGGGTAAGGTTCTGATTGCGGCAGCAAACCCGGACATGATGGAGTACTACATTTCCGAGCATGACCTGGTTATTCTGGGCAACCGCTACGAGTCCCAGCTGTGTGCCATCGAGATGGAGGCAGATTGCATCATTGTCTGTGAGGGCGCAGCAGTTTCCATGACCATCCGCAAGCTGGCTCAGGAGCACGGCTGCACCGTTATGACTACTCCGTACGATGCTTACACTGCAGCACGTCTCATCAACCAGAGTATGCCGATTGGTCACTTCATGAAGACCGAAGACCTTATCACCTTTGAGGACAGCGACTGCATCGATGATGTGAAAGAGGTTATGGCAAGCAAGCGTCACCGTGATTTCCCGGTTCTGGATAAGGACGGCAAATACCTGGGCATGATCTCCCGCAGAAACTTACTGGGCGCAAAGGGAAAGCAGATCATCCTGGTAGACCATAATGAGAAGAACCAGGCGGTAGACGGTCTTGAGAACGCAGACATTCAGGAAATCATTGACCATCATAAGCTGGGTACGGTTGAGACCATTTCTCCGGTATTTTTCCGCAACCAGCCGGTTGGATGTACTGCAACCATCGTATATCAGATGTACCATGAGAATAATGTAGAGATTGATAAGGCTACCGCAGGCATGCTGTGCAGCGCGATCATCTCCGATACCCTGTTATTCCGCTCTCCGACCTGCACCCCGATTGATAAAATGGCAGCTACCGAGCTGGCAAAGATCGCTGAGATTGACATGGACCGTTACGCGGCAGATATGTTCTCTGCAGGCAGCAACCTGCGCGGCAAGAGCAATGACGAGATTTTCTATCAGGATTTCAAGCTGTTCAACTCCGGCAAGACCAGCTACGGCGTAGGCCAGATCAGCTCCCTGAACGCAGATGAGCTGGTAGAGTTAAAAGAGCGTCTGCTTCCGTTCTTAAAGAAGCCACATGAGGAGCACGGCGTGGATATGATCTTCTTTATGCTGACTAATATCCTGACCGAGTCCACCTCCCTGCTCTGCGAGGGTGAAGGCGCTGAGGATCTGATTCGTACTGCATTTCATATGGAGGCGGCCGGTGAGAACGATGAGGCCAATGTGCTAGAACTTCCGGGTGTGGTATCCAGAAAGAAACAGCTGATCCCGTCCATCATGATTGCCTGCGAGAACTAAGAGGAGAAAAATATGGGAAAACAGAGCTGGCGGGGCGGCAACATGCTGTACCCGGTACCGGCCGTGATGGTAAGCTGCGCACGGCCCGGTGAAAAGCCAAATATCATAACGGTAGCCTGGGCCGGAACCGTCTGCTCTGCCCCGGCTATGCTTTCTATTTCCGTGCGGAAAGAGCGCTATTCTTACGACATCATCAAAGAGACCGGCGAATTCGTGGTCAATCTGGTGACAAAGGATCTGGTGTTTGCCACCGACTACTGCGGCGTAAAATCCGGCCGTGATACAGATAAGTTCCAGGAGATGAAGCTGACACCGCTTCCATCTCAACATATCAGCGCACCGGGCATTGCGGAGAGTCCGTTAAACCTGGAGTGTAAAGTGAAGCAGGTGGTGGAGCTTGGAAGCCATGACATGTTCATTGCGGAGATTCTGGGCGTAACGGTGGATGACCGTTACATGGATGAGAAGGGGACCTTCCATTTAAATGACGCAAAGCTGATCAGCTACTCCCATGGAACGTATTTTGAACTGGGAGAGAAGATCGGAACCTTTGGATATTCGGTACGGAAAGACAGCAAAAATAAAAGCAAACGTTCCGATACAGCGAAGCACACACGGAGGAAAGCAAAATGAAATCAAACATTACATTGGTAGGCATGCCGGCATCCGGTAAGAGTACCATCGGCGTTCTGCTGGCAAAACGTCTTGGCTATTCATTTGTAGATGTGGATATCGTGATTCAGGAAAAAACCGGCCAGCTTTTAAAAGAGATCATTGCGGAGCGCGGAACCGAAGGGTTCTTAAAGGTCGAGGAAACAGTGAATGCAGAGCTGGAGACAGAGCGTTCCGTGATCGCTCCGGGCGGCAGCGTGATCTACGGCCCGAAGGCCATGGAACACCTGCATGAAATCAGCACAGTCGTGTACTTAAAGCTGAGCTATGAGGACGTAAAGCAGCGCCTTGGCGACTTAAAAGACCGCGGAGTAGCCTTAAAGGACGGCATGACCCTGTTGGATCTCTACAATGAGCGCGTGCCGCTTTATGAAAAGTATGCGGACGTGACCATTGACGAGACCGGAAAGACACTGGGCACCTGTGTAGACGAACTCCGTAAGATCATGGAACAGCGGATGGAGAACGGCGAGCTGGCTAGATAATAAATTTACTCCAGCATTCGGACAGCCGTTCCAGGGAAAAAGCCGCGTTTGCGGGACTGGTGGAAGGACAGAGCGCAGCCGGGCGCCCGGTAACCGGTTCGCAGTAGCGTCCGTAAAGCCGGAATGCGGTGCCGCCGTTGGCAATAATCGTCTGGATATCGGCTGCTTTTAAAATCCGGCTGATGTCTGCGGGAACCGCATTTTTAATACTGCTGTCACTGGATCCTTTGATATCACAGGATGCGATGACATCCCAGAGAGCAAGACCATGTGTGAGAAGCATGGTCTTTTTTTCGTCTATGGACTGGGGAATCGGAACATCCAGAAGCTGAGCCATGAGCTTCCAGAAACGGTTCTGCGGATGACCGTAGTAGAACTGGATCTCCCGGGATTTTACGGAAGGGAAGCTTCCGAGGATCAGAATGCGGGAGTGTTCATCAAAGACCGGCTCAAAGGTGTGCTGGACGTGGGTGTAGCCTGGTGGAAGCGGATTGAAACTGGTATTCATGGAAAGCCTCTTTCTGCGGAAACAGTTCGGACAATTCCCGCCTGTAAATGGTAGTGAACCCGTGTCTGTGAAGGCACGAAACAGTTACGTTAACTTTATGCTTTTTTTACCAGAAAGTCAATATTGCAGGTTTGAGACCATATGACCTCTTTTGTTATGCTGTGTCCTGTGTTATACTGATTTCATATGTCATAAAAGGGAATGGCAGTTCGTGCAATGCATAAACTGGAACAAGCTGACAGAGAAAGGGAGTGTGGAAGTCGTGGAACAGGAGGAAAAACGGAAAGCGGTGGAGGCGCTTCTGGCGGATTGTTCAGAGGAACATCTCTGGGCATGCATCGTGGCATTTCAGGGCGAGCCGCTTCGCACTATGTCCGGACTTCCGTATTCCTACACACTGAAAGAAGGAAAACATGGCGGCCTGACAAAGGAACTCTGGGTGGACCGGCGGGAGAACAGCAAGTCCATCACCTGGAGCTCAGTCCGGATGGCGTTCCAGAATGTGCTGAAGATGAAGGAAAGCCTTTCGGAAGGTGAAAAGCCCTATGTGAAGCGGCCAAAGGCACTGGGAGACATCCGTGGAATATCCTATATTTATCCGCTGTTTGACCGGTTTGGGCTGATTGAGACAGACCCGGACAAAAATGGAAAAAACGGAATACAGCTGTGTCTGCCGCTGGAAGAAACGTCTGTGCACAACGAAGCAGAAGCAAATACAGAAGGTGAGACAACATGAACTTAAAGGAACAGCAGTATGTATGTACCCTGGCGCGTTGCCAGAGCCTTTCCCGGGCAGCAGAGGAATTGTTCATTTCTCCATCGGCGCTGAGTGTCTATATCAGCAATCTGGAAAAGTATCTTGGCGTTCGTCTGTTTGAGCGCACGGGAAGAGGCAAGGCTTTTGTGCTGACATCCATTGGGGAAGAATATGTGGTGCGGGCAGAGAAAATGCTGGAACTGAAGGCGGAATTTGAGGGACTGGTGGAGAATGAACTGCACAGAAGCCATCCGGCTATCCGCGTTGGAATCCAGCAGCGCCGGGCTATTTCTATTGTGCCAGAGGTATTGCAGCGTTTCATGGAAAAGTATCCGGATGTGGAAGTGATCTTTCGGGACGGAAATCAGGCAGAACTGATGAAGATGTTCCAGGAAGGCTCCGTAGATTACATGATTTCCGTGTGTTCGGAGGAGATTACGGATGTGGTCCGCACGGAAATTGCCAGAGAACGGGTTCTTCTGGCTCTTCCGGAGCATCATCCGGCCATTGCGCATGCATATCAGGTGGGGAATGAGCCATATCCGCACTTGGATGTGCGATACCTGGACCGGGAAACATTTATTGTTCCAGTGACAGGCCAGAGTATGCGTATGACAGCAAACCGCATCTTTCAGCAGGCTCGTATCCGCCCCGGGCGTCTGATCGAGATTGGTCATTTTGACGTGATTATGAGCATGGTGAATATTGGACTTGGGATTGGATTTAACCGCCTTGGATATATCCATGATATGCAGAAGTTTGAGCATGTGCGTTATTTCTTTGTGGATCATGAAGCTTACCGCTCAAGCCTGGAGCTGATCCGTCGGAAAGGCCATGTGATTTCTAACTGTGAACGGGATTTTCTGGATATTCTGGTTAAGACCATTCAAAGCCGGTATGGCATGGAAGCGGTGGGGAAATACAAAGATACAACCGATACAGAAAACGGACAATAATTGCACAAATATGACAAATAATTCAAAAAATTTAAAACGGTTTTAAGAAAAACCAAATGGTAAAAAGCCACCATCACTGTTATACTTTAAAACAACAAAGTTTAATAGGAGGTGGCTTTTGGTATGAGTACTAAGAAAAAGTTTCGAGTACCGCACAGCTTTGTGATCGTATTTTCTATTATCATCGCTGCTGTGCTTTTAACCTGGATCATTCCGGCCGGTGAGTATGCCCGCGTGGAAAATGCGGATGGCATCAAGGTCATTGATCCGACCCAGTTTAACTACATTGCGAGAACTCCGGTGAATCCGCTGCTGATCCCGATGTACATTGTTAAGGCATTCATCAAACGTGTGGATATCATGCTGGTTATCTTATTCTCCGGCGGCGCGTTCCACATGCTGACCCAGTCCGGCGCACTGCAGGCAGTGATCGCAAAGCTGGCAAAGAAATTCTCCAACAACCTGTATGTGTTCATTCCGATCCTGACCCTGATGTTTGGTCTGATCTGCACCACCCAGGCTGTAAACATGTTCATTGCGTTTGCTCCGGTTATGGTGATGCTGGCATTGGCCATCGGACTTGACTCCATCACGGGTGCTGCCATCATCCTGCTTGGCGGCGCGATTGGATTCTCCACCGGTACCTTAAACCCGAATACCACGGTTGTTGCGCAGAAAATCGCAGAGCTTCCGCTGTACTCCGGTATTGGATACCGCTGGGTATGTTTCGCGGTTTACTATGTCATCACCAATATCTTCCTGGTTCGCTATGCGTTAAAGATCAAAAAGGACCCGACCAAGAGCCCGATGTATGATCTGGATCAGAACAGTGAGCTTCGCGCAGGCGGCGGTCTGGAAGATTTCGGCACCATCGATGCCCGCAAGGTATTAAACATCATTGCCCTGGTTGTCTCTCTGGGTGTAGTTATTTACGGAAGCATCAAGTTTGACTGGGATATGCCGGAGATGGCAGCGATGTTCATCTGGCTGGCAATCGTAGTTGGCATCATTTCCGGATTTGATTCGGATACCATTTGCAAGAACTTCCTGGAAGGCTGCAAGAAGATGATGTCAGCTATGATCATCATCGGCCTGGCACAGTCCATCAGCTCCATCATGTCTGACGGTAAGATCATTGATACCGTTGTGCATGGCCTGGCTGGCGGACTTGGTAGCGTACCGACCCTGCTTCAGGCACCGGCTATGCTGATCGCGAACACCATCATCAACGTGTTCCTGACCTCTGGTTCCGGACAGGCAGCAGCCGTTATGCCAATCCTGGTTCCGCTTTCTGACCTGATCGGTGTGACCAGACAGACTGCGGTTCTGGCATTCAACTTTGGTGACGGCTTCTGTAACTACATTCTGCCGACCTCTACCGCTCTGATGGGTATCATCAGTGCCTGCAACATCCCGTATGACCGCTGGATGCGTTTTATGTGGAAGATGTTTGCAATCTGGCTGGTAACCGGTACCGTAATGCTTGTCATTGCACAGCTGATCAATTACGGACCGATGTAAGAGATGTTGATAAGGAGTAAAGAAAATGAGTGATAAAAAGTCTCTGTTTGAAGCCATTGACGCGCAGCGCGCTGAGCTGTGCTCCATGGCAGACCAGATTTTTGATAATCCGGAGTACGAGGGCGAAGAGGTATTTGCCAGCGGCCTTCTGACCGATTACCTGAAGAAAAACGGGTTTGAGGTAGAGATGGGTGTGGGCGGTTTTAAGACCGCATTCCGCGCTGTCTACAGTCATGGCGAGGGCGGACCGGTTCTTGGTATTCTTTGCGAGTACGATGCGCTCCGCAACCTGGGACACGGCTGCGGCCATCATATGCAGGGCCCGGGATGTCTGGGCGCCGCAGTAGCATTAAAGAATCTGGACACGGATAAGCCGTTCCAGCTTGTAGTATATGGAACCCCGGCCGAGGAGACCTTTGGCAGCAAGGTTCAGATGATTCAGAACGGCTGCTTTAAGGAGCTGGATGTGGCTTTCATGATGCATGGTGGTCCGAACACCTGCACCGATATCAAGTGCCTGGCTCAGAAGAGCTACAAGGTAACCTTCCACGGACACCGGGCCCATGCGGCACTGGCACCGGAGAAGGGCCGCAGCGCTTTCGATGCGATGCTTGCAGCATTCCAGGGCATTGAGTTTCTGCGTGAGCATGTGCCGGATGATGTGCGTATGCATTACTGCATGACCGAGCTTCCAGGCCCGGCCAACGTGGTTCCGGCTACCGCAAAGGGTGAGTTCTCCCTTCGTTCCTTCTCCAGAAAAGAGCTGGAAGAGGTCAGTGAGCGCTTCCAGGATATCATCAAGGGCGCAGCCCTGATCGCAGGTGTAACCTATGATATCGAGGAGGGAACCTTCTTCTACAACAAGATTCCGGTTCTGGCATTAAACAAGCTTCTGATGGACAATGCTGAGCTTGCGGGAGCACCGCAGCTGGCACCGCCCCGGGAGAAGACCGGCTCGACAGATTTCGGTAACGTAATGTACGAGATTCCGGGCTCCTGCATCCGTGTGGCATTCGTTCCGGAGGGAACGGCATCCCACTCCCAGGAGTTTGTAGATGCAGGTAAGAGCGAGAGCGCTCACAACTGCGTGATCTACGGCGCAAAGGCCATCGGTGGAGCCTGCTACGACCTGCTTACCAAAGAGGGCCTGTTAGACCAGGTAAAAGCAGAGTTTGCCGAAAACAAAAAGAAAAATCAGTAACAAAACAATCAAAGAAAAGAAATGCAGCTGCATGGATTATAGTGAAAGAGACTATATTCGCGCAGCTGATGCAAAAGGAAGAGGGCTGACGCGGATGTCGGTCCTCTTTTGCTGTTCTATAAAATCAGCCGGAATCTGGGAAATTCAGGAGCGTTCCGGCACCGGGGATTTGTCTGGAATGGTGCAGCGCGGAAAGGAACAGAACCATGGATACAAACAAAACGAAGAAAAAATGGAAGGAACTGGGAATCGATGCCCTGTTTGATTTTGCGGGCGCGTTTTTGCAGGCAGTGGGCGTCTGGTGTTTTATTGAGCCGAGCCGCATCGCGCCGGGCGGAGTGTCCGGTATTGCATTGATGTTAAATCACCTGTTTGCGCTGCCCATCGGTGCGGTGAGCCTGGTGATCAACATTCCGCTGATGCTTGCCGCCTGGTGCCTGTTAGACCGCTCCATGACCCTTAAAACCGTCCGAACCGTTATCTGGATGAGTGTGATCCAGGACCTGGTATCTATGGCCGGAATCTGGCAGTATGGGGGCGACCGGCTGATCTCCTGCGGGTTTGGCGGGATTTTCGTGGGAGTCGGCATGGCGCTGATCTTTATGAGAAATTCTACCACAGGAGGCGGGGATATCCTGGCAAAGCTTCTGCAGAAGCTCTGTCCCTATATGCAGACCGGTTATGCCATTATGCTGGTAGACTTTGTGATTGTGGGAGCTTCGGTTCTGGTGTTTGGTGAGATTGAGGCGGCACTGTATGGCATCATTTCCATTGTCTGCACGACACAGGCAGTGGATACGCTGCTCTATGGTATGAATAAGGGAAGCCTGATCACCATTCACTCAGAAAAGAATGAGGAGATTGCAAGGGAAATCATGGAGACCATGGACCGCGGTACTACGTTTTATAAGAGCATTGGCGGATACAGCGGAAAAGAGGGGCTAACTCTGACCTGTGCGGTGGACCGCAAACAGTTTCATGTGGTCAAAGAGATCATTGACCGGCATGACCCGAGGGCCTTTGTGATCGTGTCACCGACGAAAGAAACCTATGGAGAGGGATTCATCGGGGATTACCGGAAACTGTAGGAAGAAAAAAGGATTGAAATGCAGAGAAGCCAGAAATGCTATCTTGCGTTCCTGGCTTCTCTATGTTATACTCTTACCCGTTGCAAAGCCCGCAAAAACAAGGTCTTAAAGGGCTCGCCGATTTCCGGCGTAAGGCTATATATCTTCGATATATACCTTCCGCGGCAGTCGCCAGATGTACATGCAAGCATGTTCGCCTGGCTCGTTGCTGCGCGAAAATGAATCGAGTGTTCGTGACCTTCCACTCGTAAAACAAAACTAAAGGAGAAT